>Ga0255761_10000757_pt1 | contig 29833 bp, 30 predicted proteins | sample 071ome_29_FD_179961 | JGI IMG/M metagenome (GOLD analysis project Ga0255761, IMG submission 179961) | Coastal salt marsh microbial communities from the Groves Creek Marsh, Skidaway Island, Georgia - 071407BT metaG (version 2) | ecosystem: Environmental > Aquatic > Marine > Intertidal zone >... | reverse complement strand
CTCTTCATTTCCACCAATATTATAAGTTTCACCCAATCTCCCATTTTTTATAATCATTATTAAAGCCCGACAATGATCTTTTACATAAAGCCAATCTCTAATATTTTCTCCGCTTCCATATACTGGAATTTTCTTTTCATTTAAAATATTGTTAATAACAAGTGGTATTAGCTTCTCTGGGTACTGATATGGTCCATAGTTATTAGAACAGTTGGTAATAATTGTGGGTATATTATAAGTTTGAAAATATGATCTTACAATATGATCTGATGATGCTTTACTTGCACTATATGGACTATTTGGCTGGTATTTTGATCCTTCAGTAAAAGCGTTTTCACTGATATCAAGTGATCCATAAACTTCATCTGTTGATACCTGTATAAATTTAAATGATGTTTTCTCAAGATCTGGTTTATTTTGAAAATGTTTTTTTACACCTTCAAGCAACTTTATTGTGCACATTATATTATTATCGAAAAAAGAAATTGGATTCTCAATAGATCTATCAACATGAGTTTCAGCAGCAAAATTTATTATTGTATTAGGTCTATATTTATTTAATAAATGATCTACAATTTCTGAATCCCCAATGTCTCCCTCAATAGATATAAAATTTTTTTTATTTGAAATAGAATTTAAATTCTCTTTACTTGCAGCATAGGATAATTTATCCAAATTAATTAATTTTTCATCAGATTCAGAAAACCATTCCAATATAAAATTAGATCCAATAAAACCACAACCACCTGTTACAAGAATAGACATTATTAAATAAAACCTATATTGTTGTTAACAAAAAAAGACAAAAGACAAATCTTTATCATTCTTGAAAACCATATAAAGGCATTGTACAATTATCGATGCTATTAGTAAATTAATCTGACTTTTTATGTATGAATTTTAACAATATTAACCAAAAAATATGCGGCTATAGTCTATCAGCTACTTTCTTTTTTATCTTAATTTCTACTTTTGTAACTAATATTGCAGTTCTTTTAGCAGTAATATCAAGCCTTGTATTGATTATCAAAAAAAATGACATCTATGAGACATTTATAGATAATAAGGTTAATCTGTCAGCGATTCTTATTTTTTTTTTATTCATTATATCACTAATTTATACATCTGCAGACTTTAAAGATGGAATATCTGTATTAAAAAAATATGTAAAACTTATATATATACCATTTATTTTTTATGCGCTTCAAAATGATTGGATTAGGAGAAAATGTATAAATTATTTTATATTTGGATCTACAATTGTACTTATATTATCTTATCTAAAATATTTTCAAATTTTCAATCCCTCTGAAATAGTTGAGTTTCTTGGCATAGAATATAACGAAAAGTTAGTTGGTACTAAATCAACTATATTTCAACACAGTATCATACACGGAGTAATTCTAAGCTTTTATTCATATCTCACTTTTTTGAAAGCAAAGAATACAAAATCATTAATTTTTTTAATCTTATCTTTTTTAAGTTTTTATAATGTCCTATTTATTAATATATCCAGAACAGCTTATTTGATTGTGATTATAATTTTATTAGTATTGATTATTAGTAATATTAAAAAAAATAATATTATTAGTATATTGCTAACTATGTTTTTTTTAATTTCTTGTTTTTCTTTAGCAAATACAAATATAATTTCTGATAGATTAGAAAATATTAGAGTGGATCTAGTTAAATTTAAAAAAAGGGATTATGATACATCTTTAGGATTAAGATTAATTTGGATAGATAACGGATTTGAAAATATAAGAAATAAACCTTTTATAGGCCATGGTGTTGGCTCTTATAAAGATACAATAGAAAAATATGCAAATGCGAATAACATTAAATCAGAACTGCTTATCACACAAAATCCTCATAATGAATTTATAAGCATATCCTCACAGATTGGAATACTTGGTTTGTTAGCTTTTTTTTATTTCTTATTTAACTTATTTAAAGATGCTTATTTAAAAGAAATTGGAATATGTGTTATACCTATAATAATTATTGGATCATCATTAAATTCAATGCTTTATGATAATATTCTTGGAATTTTTTCGATACTAATTATTAGTTTAGCTATTCAAAATACAAAAAAAATACAGCCTATTTATTAATTAGTTTTTTACCTCTTCCAAGTCTTAAAGTTTTTGAAATAATATTTCTTAAAAAATTATCAGCTACTCCAACAATTTTTTTAATTTTTTCTTCGGGCCTTCCGGTGAAGGATGTAACGTGAAAATATTCATTATTTATATCTGGTGATTCTGATGAAAAATAGTAATTTGAAACACAACATCGTCTCTTTTCTTTTAAAACTTTGTTCACAGAGTGCCAGCTTTGTTTATTTGTATTCATAACAACAAGTCTATTAAATTTTGATACAATAACCTTAGGAGTTCTTAAGTTCTGATCCCATAATTCAAGATTACCACCATCCTGATAATTCCAGTTTTTAGAAACATAATATAATAAATTCAATCTTCTATATTTTTCTCTATACATATCATGACTGTTATCAATATGGGGATTTAAATAATCACCTTTTGTCATTACTGATAAACCGCCAGCATATAAATTTTTATCTGCCTCTAGTTTTTTTATATTTGTTATTTCTGAAATTAATTTTAAAATTCGTTGATCATGAAAAGCATATGTTATATCTGATAAAATTGGAGAAAGATCTTTTAGCTTCGCACAAGTTTTTTTCTTTTCTCGAAAGGATTTTCTTTGATAAAAAATATCCTCCTTTCTTGGAAAGTTATCGTATATATTTTCACAAATATCATTAGGAAGTAAATCATCTATTATAAAATGATTAATTTTTGTTTTTTCTGGATTTAGCCATAAATTTTTTAAAAAATTCTTATTTTTATCAAGCTTATTAATTATAATATCTATTATTTTATTTTTTTTTGACATAGAATATAAATTAAAAATCAAAAATCTTATGAAATATTCAAAACCTGCAGTTACTGTTATTCTTTGCACGCATAAATACATAAAATATGCTGAACTTCAAGTAAAGTCAATTAAAAATCAATCAGATGTATCTATAAATCTTGTTGTTTCTATTGATTCAAATAATATTGATACTATAAAAAAATGGACAAACTTAGTAAAAAAGTATTTCAATGAGAATGAATATAAAATAGTTCAAGGTCCATTATCTGGATTTTCCCAAAATTTCTTAAGTACTTTGATAAATGTTGATACTAATTCTGATTTTTTTTCTTTTTCAGATCACGATGATATATGGGAAGATAAAAAACTAATATCTGCAATAAAAATGCTTTTGAAGTATGATAATTCTATTCCTTTATTATATGGATCAAGATCTAAGTATGTTAAAAATAATGGTGAGTTTTTAACTTACTCAATTGATTATAAAAAACCAAAAACTTTTAAAAATGCGCTAGTTCAATGTTTTGCTGGTGGAAATACAATGGTTTTTAACAAAAAACTATTAAATATTGTTAAAGATATTGGTTTTGTTAGAGTAAAAAGCCATGACTGGTGGCTATATATTTTAGTTACTGGTGTAGGAGGAAAAGCTATTTATGATAATAAGTCTTACATACTTTATAGACAACATAACGAAAACTTAAGTGGAGGAAATAAAAGCTTATATCAGATTTTTTTGAGAATCAGGGGTATCACTTCAGGTGATTTTCGTTCTTGGAATAAAACTAACATAATGTATCTTAATAAAAATAAAAAATTTTTAACAGATGAAAATAAAAATACTTTACATAATTTTTCAATAATTCAAGATGGAAATATTATCGTAAGAATTTTCTTATTAATCAAAATAAAATTATATAGACAAACTATTTTTCAAAGTGTTGGGTTATTTTTTGCTGTATTTTTAAAAAAACTGTAAAATTTAAATAGCTTTACGTATGATATTTTCATCTCTACCGGGTCCATTTGATATAATATCAATTGGAACGTTTAAATACTTTTCAATATCTTCGATATACTTTCTTGCATTTTCTGGTAATTCGATATAATTTTTAATTCCTGATATGCTAGTTTGCCATCCATCATATTTTTTATAAAAAGGCTTATTATCTCTATATTGAGTACAAACCTTTATCGTCTTAAAAGCATCTAAAACATCAAGTTTTGTTAAACAAACTCCTGTAAAACCATTAATGATAATTGATCTTTTCAGTGCAACTAAATCTAACCATCCACATCTTCTTTGTCTTCCGGTTGTTGCCCCATATTCATGTCCACGATCTGAGAGTAACTTGCCGTTTGTGTCAAATAATTCTGTCATAAATGGACCAGAACCAACTCTGGTGGTATATGCTTTCACAATTGCTAGAGTATAATCTAATCTTTTTGGAGATACCCCTGATCCTGTAAAAATACCTCCGACTGTTGTATTTGAAGATGTAACATAAGGGTATGTTCCATGATCAATATCAAGCAAAGTCCCTTGTGCACCCTCAAAGACAATTCTTTTATTTTGCTCGAATAAAGATTCAATATAGCTTGGCACATCGATAATATAATCTTTATATAAACTGTATTGATTATTAAGTTGATCAAACATCTCTAACGCATCAAAAGTATCACTCTTATAATAATTTTTTAAAATGTAGTTATGATAATCAAGTAATTCTTTAATTTTTTCTAATAATGTTTCAGGATTTGAGATATCTCCCAATCTAATTCCTCTTCTTGAGATTTTATCTTCGTAAGCTGGCCCAATACCTCGGCCAGTTGTACCAATTTTTGCTTTACCTTTTTTTTGCTCTCTAGCTTTATCTAAAGCTATATGGACGGGTAAGATTAAAGGACAGTTATCTGACATTAATAATCGTCCTTCAATATTAATTTTATTTGTTTTTAAAATATTTATTTCTTCTGATAGCGCATCTAATGATAATACTACTCCATTACCAATTATACACTTAACGTCTTTATGTAATATCCCAGAAGGGATTAAATGAAGAATTGTAGTTTCATTATCTACAACTAAAGTATGGCCTGCATTATGGCCGCCTTGAAATCTGACAACAGCATCACAATTTTTTGTAAGTAAGTCTACAATTTTACCTTTACCCTCATCACCCCATTGGGCCCCTAAAATAGCAATGCTTCTGTTCATGTTAATCCTCAGCCACCCATTTTCCAGATTTATATGATATTTTATTTTTAAATTTTTGATTATTCATTAAATATCTAACATCAGCACTAAAACCAATACCTTGCTTTCCATCGCAATCATATCGACCTCCAATAGCTACTTCGTCGCTAATGTTTTCAATATAGGCACAAAAAATCACATCATTTTCATAATCAAATCCTTGTAACTCACAAAAGTCATATTTTATTTCAACATCTTGATGAATCTTGCTTATGCTTCTACAAAGTTCAATAATATAATTTATATCGTCAGCAATATTATTATCAAAAACATTTAATATTTCAGAGTGAGTTTTTATATTATCAACATGACCATGCATTTTAGGAAAATCGCTTAAGCAGTTTTTTATATCATTATCTATATCAAGTGAAGTTAAATATTTTTTAATTTCTGAAGTTGATTTACTTTTTATTAAGCTTTTTATTTTTTTTTCTTTTTCGTTATCAAGATTAATATTAGAAATTAATTTTTTAAAAATTCCAACATGACCTATATCAAGAAAAATTTTTTTCGTAGTAAATTTTTTTACAACGTCAATCATTAGATTGACAATTTCTATATCATTATTTATATCAAAATTTCCTATTAATTCTGCACCAGCCTGTATAGGTACTCTAGATTTTTTTGATTCGTTATTTTTAGCACGCACAACATTATCAAAGTAACAATATCTATTTATCTTTTCGTTGAAATTATACGTTGAGCATATTCTGGATATTTGTGAGGTTATATCTGCTCTTAATGCCAATTGTTTACCAGTTTCTTGGTCTGTAAATTTAATTGTCTGAAGGTCTAAATCTTCGCTAATATTATTTAATAATGAATCAGAATATTCTATTAAGGGAGGTATAACTAACCCATAACCATATTGGAAAAAAGTATCTATGACTTCTCTTCTTTTTATTTCGAGCCAGTAAGCTTGCTCAGGCAAGATATCATCTATACCATCCGGTAATATCCACTTTGTGCTTGTCATATTTTTATTATTTTTTTAGATTTATTATTATTATTTGACCTATTTAACATCTTTAAAATATTTAAAAAAGTCAGAATCTGGATCAATCACTAACATATCAGACTTGTTTTTAAACGAATTAATATATGCTTTTAAGCTTCTAGTAAAAGCATAGAACTCAGGATCCTGACCGTAAGCATTTGCATAAATTGCTGTTGATTTAGCATCACCAGAACCACGTTCTTGTTCTGATGTTCTATATGCTTCGGCTATTATAACAGTCCTTTTCTTATCAGCCTGCGCTCTTATGTTTTCAGCAGTTTCTTTTCCCCTTGCTCGAAAATCCTTAGCTGTTCTGCTTCTTTCGGCTCTCATACGTTGGTATACAGACTCACTAACATCACCGGGAAGCTCTATCCTACTAATTCTAACATCTACAAGTTCTATACCAAGTTCAGATGCATCTAATTGTGCTTTTGTTTCAAGCTCTTGCATTATTTCTTCTCTCTCTCCTGAGATTGCTTGCTGTATTGTTCTGATACCAAATTGGTTCTTCAATTCATCTTTTACAATTTGAGTAATTCGCCCTTCAGCCCTTGCTCTGTCACCCAATGTGGACTTGTAATAAGACTTCACATTTGCAATTCTCCATTTTACAAAAAAGTCTACTGACATATTCTTTTTTTCGCTTGTTAAAAATAGCTCAGGTTTAGCATCCATAGTTAAAATTCTTGCATCAAATTTTCTAACATTATTAACTAAAGGCAGCTTGAAATGTAAACCCGGCTTTAAATCATCTCTTTTAATTTCACCTAATTGGAAAACCATTGCCCTTTGAGTTTCTTTAACAAAAAAAGTCGTTGAACTAATTATCAAGAATAATCCACCAATAAAAAATAGTAATTTTGTATTCATTATCTTCCCTCTCTAATATTATTTTTTTCTTTCTCAATAAATTCATTATCAAGGTTTTCTTGTCCATCTATATTTTGAATTTCAGGCGATGAAATAATTTTGTCTAATGGTAATAACATTAGGTTATTCCCAGCTTTGATATCAATCATCAATTTTGAACTATTTGATAATACTGATTCTAGAGAATCCATATACAAACGTTTTCTTGTGACTTCTGGCGCACGTTTATACTCTTTTAAAAGCTTTAAAAATCTATCAGCATCACCTTCAGCATTTGCTATAACTCTCTCTTTATAGGCAAGCGCGTCTTGTATCATACGTGCAGCTTCACCTCGTGCTTGAGGAACAATTTCATTTGCGTATGCTTGTGCGTCATTTTTATAACGCTCCATATCTTCTCTTGCTTTTGTTGCATCCTGAAACGCATCTTGCACAGCGTCAGGTGGCTGAGAGTCCTGAAGGTTAACTGTTGTAACTTGTATTCCTGCTTGATAACTATCTAAAACTTGCTGCATTAGTTGCTCGGTTATATTGGAAATTTCTGTTCTTCCTTCTCTAAGAATGTAGTCCATTTTATTTTTTCCAACAACATCTCTAATAGCTGAATCTAAAACTCCACAAATTGTACTTCTGCTTCCAAACCTACAAGTTCTATCACCTGGGATATCTGGATTTTCAACATTAAATAAATAGTCTTCAGCATTTTTAATTCGATACTGTACTGAAAAAGCTAGTTCAACTATGTTTTCATCTTGTGTAAGCATTGTTGTTCTTTTTTCCACACTTCTTATGCCAGTAAAGTTTATAGTTTCGTGAGATTCAATTGGTCTTGGTAAATGCCATCCGGGACCAGGCATAGCAGTTCTTTGATACTCACCAAATCTTAGTATTACAGCTCTCTCATTTTCACTTACAATATAAAACCCAGTTGCTGACCAAATTATTGCAGCAATAATCAACAAAGACGCGATAGAGGTGCTTTTCTTGCCGCCGCCGCCGCTATTTGATTTTTTCGACCCCAATAATCCACCAAATGATGACATAAATTTATTTATAGCAGCATCTAAATCAGGAGGAGACTGCCTTCTGTCTCTTTCCCAAGGATCTTTATCATTGTTTGACTGATTCCACGGCATAATTTTTAACTCTCCATTTTATTAATTTAATAATTTATTATAACAATATTTTATAAAATATATTATCCAGTTTTATACATTTCTTGTGTATTTTTTATATTTTTCTTGCCTTTATCAGCAAGTACGCCCTTTTTGTATAGATATTTTACAAAGCTTTGATTTGCCATAAATTTAATCATATTATGCCCTGATTTTGTAAAGACATCATCTACAACATTACATTTTTCATATATTAAAGATCTGATTTCTCCCTGGGTATTAGATAGTTCAACTTGAAAGAACTTATGGTTCTCAAATAGTTTTTCAAAAATAATTTTTTTTAAACTATCTATACCATATCCTGTCTTTGCAGAAATATAACAAAAACAATTTTTTTGAAGATGGTGAAAATTCTCAGGATTGTAATTTTGATCTATTTTATTAAATACCAAAATTTGAGGGATATTTTCAGAATTTATACTTTCTAAGACGTTATCAACTTCTTTGATATATGATAAAAAATTATCGTCACTTAAATCTATAACATGGAGCAGTAAGTCACTTTCAGATACCTCTGATAAAGTTGATTTAAATGATTCAATCAAATGATGAGGTAATTCTCTAATAAAACCAACTGTATCACTAATTATCGCGTTTTTATTATTACCTATTTCTAATTTTCGATGTATAGGATCTAGTGTTGCAAACAACTTATCTTCAGCTAAAGTATTATTTTTTGTAAGCAAATTGAATAGAGTCGATTTTCCTGCGTTTGTATAACCGACAATACTTATTCTATGAATATTATTTTTTAATCTTAGGTTACGACTCAATTGTCTTTGATTAGTTACTTTTATGAGTCTTTTATTAATAGTTTTTATCCTTGCTCTGATTAATCTACGGTCAGTTTCTAACTGAGTCTCACCTGGGCCTCTCAGCCCAATTCCGCCTTTTTGTCTTTCTAGATGACTCCATCCTCGAACCAGTCTTGTGGACAAATAATTTAATTGAGCCAATTCAACTTGTAGTTTTCCTTCGTGAGAAAAAGCTCTTTGTGAAAAAATATCTAAAATTAAGCCAGTTCTATCAAGTACTCTAGACTTCAAATGCAATTCTAAATTTCTCTCTTGACTTGGGCTTAAATCAATATTGAAAATTACTAGTTTACTACCTGTAAGTTCTATCTTACTTTTTATAAAATCAGCGTCACCTTTTCCAATAAAGTATTTAATGCCAATATTTTTATTTTTCTTTGTCAAATAAAGGACTTCATTGAATTCTATATTGGCAGACTTTGCAAGATCTATGAACTCTTCTTTAGTGTTAGAGGATACTATAGGAAATTTTTCTACGTGAACCAAAAGAGCATTATTTGAAAAATTTTTGTTTACATCAATCAAATTTCATATTCCTTAATTTAATCAACCCTCTTGAAATTTTACAGTTTTTGATGGCACAATTGTCGATACAGCATGCTTGTAAACCATTTGATTAACTGTATTTTTCAAAATAATTACATATTGATCAAATGAATCAACTTGACCTTGAAGTTTAATACCATTTACTAAATATATAGAAACAGGAATTTTCTCTTTTCTAAGAGCATTTAAAAAAGGCTCTTGAAGTACTTGGCTTTTTGTCATTATTATATCCTCGCCTTTATTTTGTTTTTAATTAGCTAAAAAATTCTTAACTGTTTTATCAATATTATCATAATCTGTGCAAGTATACACCGTAGTTCCATCAAGATGTCTCAGCCAGGTTATTTGTCTTTTTGCCAACTGACGAGTTGCTGCTAAAGTGCTATCTCTCATAGTTTCTTTATCGATATTACCATTCAAGTATTCACTTACTTGCTTATATCCTATTGTACTCATTGCCGGCAATTTAAGGTTTTTATATTTTTTTCTGATCTGTAAAACCTCTTCTAAAAAACCCTTTTTAATCATATTATCAAATCGATTTTCTATATTATTATGAATAAATGTTCTATCCTTGGGTATTATAGATATATTTAAATTATTAAAGTACTGAACATTTTTTGAACACCGTTTTAATAAATCACTGGGTTTTTCTTTATTTGAAAAATATATTTCAAGCATCCTTATAATACGATATTTATCATTATAATGAATTTTTTTAGCCGCATTTTTGTCTACATTCATTAAAAAATTATATAAATAATTTAAATCATTTTGCTTTAACATATCATTTATTTTGTTTTTAATTTCTTCTGATACAATACTCAAGTTTGATAAGCCTCCAGAGAAAAAAGTTTTAAAATACATCATAGATCCACCAACCAGTAAGGGAGTTTTTCTATTTAAATGAACTTCTTTAATTTGGACTAATAAATCTTTATAAAACATTGCAACTGAGTATCTTTCAAAAGGATCTAATATATTGACTAATCTGTGCGGATACTTTTGTAATATATTTTTTTCAGGTTTTGCTGATCCAATATTAAATTCTCTATAGAACATCACTGAATCAACACTAATGATTTCTAGATTATTATTTTTCAATAAATTTAAAGCTAAATCTGTTTTCCCAGAAGCTGTTGGTCCCATTAACGAAATTACTTTATTATTTAGTTTTGTTTGCAACATTATCTCTAATATAATTTAAGTTTATACTCTCAGAATTGTATGAAAAATTTTTTTTATTTAATAACTCAATATATTTAAATATGTTATTAAGCTTCTGCATACTACTATTTTTCTCTATTTCTTCGATATTGGGATCATTAACTTCATAGCTTTTTAGTATATTGGGTGAATTTTTAATTAATAAAATTTTTTTAAAAGATAATTCCTCTAATGATCTAAAAAAAAATTTTTCTGATGATAAATAATTTTTATTTTCACTCGCTATAATCTCGTTGTAATTTTTATAATAAGTCCAATATAATTCATCCATTCTTGCATCTATAGCTACAAAGATTGGTATATTTTTATTACTAACATTACTTGATAAAGCTAAAATTTGAAATGAATTTAGTGTAATTACAGGTATATTTAGATAAAAAGATATAGCCTTTGTGTATGATAGTCCAACCCTAAGACTTGTAAAGTTTCCAGGGCCATTATTAAAACATATGTATTTAAAATTATTTTTTTTTGAATTTGTTTTTTTTATAAGCTCATCTACACTATTAATTATATTTTTTGAAATAAAATTATTCTCTATGATTTCTTTGTAATAAATTTCATTACCACTTTTGATTGCCAATAGTGTTTTATCAAATGCAGTGTCAATAAAAAGAATCATTATTTTTCTATAAGGATCACAACGTGTGACTCTATTCCCTCTAAGCGACCTATATAACCCAAGTTGTCATTACTTTTTGATTTTACATTTACCTGCTCTTCCTTAATTTTCAAAAACTTTGATAATGATTTTTCAATTTTCTGAGCATATTTTGATATCCTGGGTGTTTCTGCGATAATTGTTGCATCAATATTTATAATTTTATAATCTTCTGTATTTAGTATTTTTATTACTTCCTTCAGAAAATGTAAGCTGCTAATATTTTCAAATCTCTTTGAAGAATCAAAATAAGAGCCCAAATCACCTTTTCCCATAGCGCCTAATAATGCATCACATAATGCGTGAATTAATATATCGCCATCAGAATGTGCAACAATAGCTCTTTTAGATGGAATTTTTATTCCACCTAAAATAATAAATTCACCATCTTTAAATTTGTGCGAATCAAATCCGTGTCCAATTTTAATCATCTAAATTCTCTTTTTCTTCTTGAAAAGTATAAATTCTAGCCATTGGCTTTGCATGAATCAAATCAATATCAGTAGTTATTTTAATATTATATGGTTTTCCTTGTTGAACTTCACATTCCAATCCTAATGTTTCTAATGCCTGACTTTCATCAGTTACACTGATATTATTATCAATACAATATTTTAATGAATCAAATAATACATCAAATTTAAACATTTGAGGAGTCTGAGCAAGCCAAGCTTCACTTCGAGATTTTGTCTTTATAATCTCATTTTTTTTATTAACTTTTTTTATTGTTTCAGATACAGGTATCGCCATAATGCAGGATTTGTTCAGTTTAATTGTGTTACTAATAAATTTAGATATTTCGTTAAATCCTAAAATTGGTCTTGCTGCGTCATGAACTATAACCCAAACATCATTAATATCTTTATTATTTGATTTTTTAAAGTAGTTTAATCCATTAAAAACAGTATTCTGTCTAGAATTTCCACCTTCATAAAGTTCAATTTTTTTATACTTTTTAGTAGCCTCTTTGTTAATTAAAATATTATCAATAGAATTCTGGTAATCAGATTTTTTAAACTCATTTGCATTATAACCAATAAATACTTGATCAATTGTATCTACGTTAACTATATTATTTATTGTTGCTTCAAGTACATTGAAACGTTTATTTAAATTTTGAAATAATTTATTTCCTTTTTTAAATCTAGAGCTATTTCCTGCTGCGGGAATTACACATAAAATTTTTATATCATTTTCACTTTTTTCGCTCATAAATAAACTATTTTAGAATTTGATAAAAAGTTTCGTTTTCTTTAATTAAACCTAGCTCTTGTCTTGCCTTTTCTTCAATAACTTCTAAACCAGTTTTTAAACTTCGTATCTCAGCCTGTAGTACCTTGATTTTTTCTTTAAACTTAATATTTTCATTTTGAATACTTATTACTTGTTTTTTTAATTCTTGATATTTAAAGAAGCTTGTGTTCCCAAATGAAAATTTATATAAAAGTACTATTAAAAAAAAAGATAATATAAGTATAATTTTATTCATTTATTTATAATTTTATTAAAAATGGAACTTCCAGGATAACTAGATCTTTTTCCTAACTCCTCTTCTATTCTAATTAGTTGATTATATTTTGCCACCCTATCTGACCTGGAAAGTGATCCTGTTTTTATTTGCCCCGATGAATATGCCACAGATAAGTCGGCAATAAATGTATCTTCTGTCTCACCAGATCTATGCGATACAACTGAGTTATAGTTACTTTTTTGCGCCATATTAATTGCATTTATAGTTTCAGTAAGGGTGCCTATTTGATTTAATTTTATTAAAATTGCATTTGCAATACCTTTATCAATTCCTTGTTGAAATACTTTAGGATTCGTAACAAATAAATCATCACCAACTAGCTGTACTTTTTTTCCTAGCTCTTTAGTTAGTAGAGACCAACCATCCCAATCATTTTCATCTAAAGCATCTTCTATAGAAATAATTGGATAAGCTTCGGTCCAAGATTTTACTAATTCTATAAATTCTTCAGTAGAATAATTTCTATTTTCGGATAAAAGTTGGTATTTACCATTGTCATAAAATTCACTACTAGCAACATCTAACGCTAACATAATATCTTCACCAGGCTCATAACCAGCATTTTCAATTGCTTGCATAATTACATCTAAAGCCTCTTTATTTGATGACAGATTTGGAGCATAGCCACCCTCATCACCAACAGTTGTAATGTAATTTTTACTTTCCAGTAATTTTCCAAGAGCTTGAAAAACCTCAACTCCATATCTAACCGCTTCCTTTATAGAATTAGCACCTACTGGCACTATCATAAATTCTTGAACATCAACACTATTATTTGCGTGAGATCCACCATTTATTATATTCATCATTGGAACAGGCATTAAATATTTATCCATATAATTTATATGTTCAAACAAAGAAGTGCCATTATGATTTGCAGCTGATTAGAATTAGATAGAGAAACAGCTAAAATTGTATTTGCTCCAAAATTTGATTTATTATCTGTTCCATCAAGATCTAATAATATTTTATCAACTAATTCTTGGTTATTCGAATCTACCCCCACTAATGCTTCCTGAATGGAAGTTTCAATCAATTTGACATTATCTAATACACCTTTGCCGTTATATCTTTTTGATTTAGAGTCTCTTAATTCTAATGCTTCTCTAGACCCCGTTGATGCTCCTGATGGGACCGCAGCCCTGCCTACGACTCCTGACTCAAGTGTTATCTCTGCTTCAAGAGTTGGATTTCCTCTTGAATCAATTATTTCTCTTGCTTTTATTTTTTTTATATTTGATTTCATTTTTTATTCTTTTGTAATTTGATCAATTTTTTTTAATTTTATTAGTAAATTTTCTAATGCATTTAAAGGAATAGAATTCATTCCGTCACTTAAAGCCTCTTTTGGATTTGGATGAGTTTCCATAAAAATCCCTGAGATACCAACAGACATTGCTGCTTTTGCTAATGGTTCTATAAATTCACTTTGACCACCTGAACTATTTTTATTAAATCCTGGTAGTTGAGTTGAATGAGTTGCGTCAAAAATAACTGGGCACCCTGTGTCTCTCATAATAATTAATGATCTCATATCAGATATTAGATTATTATATCCAAAACTAAAACCTCTTTCACATACAAGTATATCTTTATTGCCAGTAGATTTAGCTTTTTCTACAACACTGCTCATCTCCCAAGGTGATAAGAACTGGCCTTTTTTTATATTCACTGGTAAATTATATGAAGCAACTTTTTTTATAAAGTTTGTTTGTCTGCACAAAAATGCTGGTGTTTGTAATACATCAGCTATTTCTGAAATTTCATCTAGGGGAGAGTCTTCATGAACATCTGTTAATATGCGCACGTCTAGTTCTTTTTTTATTTTATTTAGAATTTCTAAACCTTTTGTATAACCAACTCCTCTAAATGAATTATGAGATGTCCTATTTGCTTTATCTAGAGAAGACTTATATATGAAAGGTATTTTAAGTTTATCAGTAACCTCTTTTAACTTTTCAGCAGTTTTTAAATTCAATTCTTCATTCTCAATAACACAGGGGCCCGATATAAGAAAAAAAGTATTATTTCTATTTAAATTAAAATCAAAATTATTTTTCATTTAATATCCTTAGCTGCGCTAATAAATGCTTTAAATAATGGATGACCATCTATAGGTTTTGATGTAAATTCTGGATGGAATTGACAACCTAAAAACCAAGGGTGATCTTTTAATTCTATAACTTCAACCAAAGTTCCATCAACTGATCTTCCGGATAAAATTAAACCATTCTCTTCTAATATACTTTTGTATTCATTATTAAATTCATATCGATGACGATGTCTTTCAAAGATTGAATCTAATTTATAAGCGTTATAAACATTAGATTCTTTTTTAAGTTTACATTCCTGTTCTCCTAATCTCATAGTTCCGCCTATGTTTGAATTTTTATCCCGATATTCAATTGATCCTTTTTGGTCTAACCACTCTTCAATTAATCCTATTACAGGATAATGTGTTTTTATATTAAATTCTGTACTATTTGCATCTTTTAAATTACAAACATTTCTTGCGAATTCTATAACTGCCGCCTGCATGCCAAGACATATTCCTAGAAAAGGAATCTTTTTCTCACGCGCAAAATTAATTGCATTAATTTTTCCTTCAATTCCTCTTGGCCCAAATCCACCAGGAACAATTATACCATTTGTGTCTTTTAATTGAGAGAAATCATTTCCTTCTAGCGATTCAGAATCTACATAAAGTATATCTATATTTACACCACAGTATACTCCAGCATGTTTAATAGCTTCGTTTAAAGATTTATACGACTCTGAATAATTACCATATTTAGCAATTATTGAAATTTTTATATTACCTTTTGCATCACTTCTTTTATGTTTATAGTTTTCCCAGTCAGTTAATGATTTCGGTTTACAAGATAAATTTAATTTTTCAACAATAATATTGTCTAACCCTTGCTCATTTAATACTAGTGGCACTTCGTAGATATCGTCGACATCAATGGAATTAATAACTGCTTTTGCTTCAACATTTGTAAATAGTGCAATTTTCTTTTTATCTTTATCGCTAATTTTTTTTTCAGACCTACAAATTAAAATATCGGGCTGTATTCCTATTGATCTTAATTCTTTAACTGAATGTTGGGTTGGCTTTGTTTTGATTTCATTTGCTGCTTTAATATATGGTACTAAAGTTAAATGCATATATGTAACAATATTTTTGCCTAACTCAACACCCATTTGTCTTATTGACTCAATAAATGGTAAAGATTCAATGTCGCCAACTGTACCACCTATTTCAACTATACAAACATCTTTTTTGAATGACCCTTTTTTAATATTTAAAATAATTTCGTCGGTAATATGTGGAATTACCTGAACAGTACTTCCTAAATATTCTCCTTTCCTTTCCCTTTTTAAAACAGAATCATATATCTGGCCGGTAGTATAATTACTAGACTTACTAGTTTTATAACTAATAAAACGCTCATAGTGGCCTAAATCTAAATCTGTTTCTGCGCCATCATAGGTTACAAAGACTTCACCATGCTGAGATGGACTCATTGTGCCAGGATCAACATTTATGTATGGATCAAGTTTAATGACTGAGACACTTAAATTTCTAGATTCTAAAATTGACCCAAGAGATGCAGCAACTATCCCCTTTCCAAGAGATGAAACAACGCCACCTGTAATAAATATATATTTAGTCACACTTTAAAAAAGTTATGTAAGACGGGAATATAGTTTAACAAATATAATTATATTCTACAATTTATACGAGAAATTAATAATTCCAAAAAACATTCATATGTAATATTATATTTTATTTAACTGAAAGGAATATTCAATGTTTTGCATAAATGTAGGAAAATTTGAAAGGTTAATTAGAGTGCTTGCTGGTTTTGTAATACTCTATATTGGGGTTTTATCTCAAGTCGAGCCTAAATTTTGGGGTTATATAGGATTTATTCCTATAATCACTGGAGTTTTAGGGTGGTGCCCAGTTTATTTGCCTTTTAAAATAAATACAAATAAATAATAAAAAAGTATTAGTCCCAAACAATTTCAAGATTTTGATTAATATATATTAATAGTGTCCTTTCGCGATTCCAAGGTGAGATTTTTCTCTCTCTCATATATTCTTTTAAACTTTTTTTTGGGCTAAACATTATATTTTGTCCACTTTTTCTAAATTTAACTTCAACGTCATTATTTATACTTCGTCCACACTTATTTTCTAAGTCCTTCCAGCTAAGATTGATATTTAAATTTGGAATAACTAGATTTTCATTAAACTTCCATTTATAAATTTCCGATGGGTTATGTTTTTTTAAAGGTTTCATAATTTCAAGATAGTTGTCATATCTCCTAATCTCAAAATCCTTACAATGAAAAAAAGGATTTTTATCATCACCTGCATTTAATATATTCAAACAAATGGATTTGATTTGTTCTGTAGACGGCATTCTATAGCCATTCTTTTTTATCCAATATCTTAAAATATTATTTAATCTATAATCTTGAAGATCTTTTATATTTTTTTTTATCTTATTTAAATCTTTGCAAGCATATTTCTGCATATCTATTTCTGCTAGGTCTTCGCTCAATTTTTTTGTGTTCGCTAAATTAAATGAAGCTCTAGTGATCGTTGATGAACAACTTGGCCATTTTTCTTTTATAACTGGAATAATATTTTTTCTAATATAATTTCTTGAAAACTTAGTATCAGTATTTGATAGGTCATTTATATATTTTAGTTCTATAAAATTAACAATATCCAGAAGTGTGCTTTTATTGATATTTAAAAAAGGCCTAACGTGATAACCGCCTGGAATTTCTTTTATTAATGGCATTGCGCTCAGACCTGCTACACCTGCACCTCTAAAAAGCTGATATAATAATGTTTCTGCTTGATCTTCAGCATGATGAGCTGTCAGCATCAATGTTTTTTTATTCATTGCTGAATAAATAGCCTTATATCTCTCCTGTCTCGCTCTTTCTTCAATACTTTCATTTTTTTTTAAAATAATTTTTATATCTTTTATATCTAAATGAATATTTTGATTAATGCAAAATTCTTTACAATGTTTTTCCCATTCTTTTGAATGCTTGCTTAGATTGTGATTTACGTGAATAGCTTTTAGATTGATCTTTATTTTTTTTGATAATTTTTGCGTAAAATATAATAGAGCTGTAGAATCTATACCTCCACTATATGCAACAAGAAGTTCATTGAAATCTTTTTTATTTATATGTGTAGCTATTGTAGATTCAAAAAGTGAGAAAAGGTTCTCGAAATCAAAATCTGATGTCTCCATTTTATTCCGTGTAATACCCTACTGAAGATAATTTATCTTTTCTATTTTTTATTAATGTTCTTGAATCCATATTAAAATAAATTGATAGATTTTTAGAAATTGATTGTGAAATTTCTTTAGTGACTTGAGATGAATTCCTATGTGCTCCCCCTAAAGGCTCTGGTATTAGCTCATCAATTAATTTTAATTTTAATAAATTATCTGCTGTAATACACATTGCCTCAGCAGCTATATTTGCATTATCTGGAGATTTCCATAATATTGACGCGCAACCCTCTGGCGATATAACAGAATAAACACTGTATTCAAGCATTACTAAATGATCGCAAACACCAATTGCCAATGCACCTCCAGAACCTCCTTCACCTATAACATAAGATAAAATTGGTACAGAAATGTCTGACATCTCAAGAAGATTATTGGCGATTGCTTCACTTTGCCCTCTTTCTTCGGCGTCAATTCCTGGATATGCTCCAGGAGTATCAATGAATGTTATAATTGGCATATTAAATCTTTCAGCAAGCTTCATAATTCTTAAGGCCTTCCTAAAGCCTTCTGGTTTTGCCATACCAAAGTTTCTTTTTATTTTATCGTTTGTACCTCTTCCTTTTTGATGACCAACTACAGCAACAGATATATCCTCAAATTGTGCAATTCCAGATATTATGGCCTGGTCATCAGCATATGCTCTATCACCATGAAGTTCATGGAAATTTTTAAAAATACTATTAATATAATCAATTGTATAAGGTCTATCAGGATGTCTTGCAATTTGAGTAATTTGCCAAGGTGTTAACTTACTATATATATCTTTAATTAAAATGTTGCATTTTTTTTGCAAAACATTGATTTCTTCAACAATATTTACTTGGCCATCAGAACCAAGATTTCTTAATTCTTCGATTTTATTTTCTAAATTTTTTATAGGCTCTTCGAATTCCAACATAACGGTCCTCGTCTAATCAAACTGATGAATACAATAATTCCAAGTTTTCAACACAATCTAAATCTCTCAATTCTGTAATTATATCATTAGTTGGGGAAATTTTATAATTTTCGCCTAGAACTAATGATTTTGTTATGTTATCAACCGTATAGTCAATCCTAACAAGACAATTACCATCGTTTTTTGAATTAAAAAAGGATTCTAATTTTTTTACTAAAATTGATGAATCTTTTTCATCAGTAACTTTGATTTTGATTCCTGTTGAAAATAAAATCCTTGCGTTTTCAATTGAATTAATAGATTTAGCTCTAAAACTTAACCTGTTTGTGTATTCGTCCATTCTAAGCATACCTTCAATAATTACAATATCATCTCTACTGATTGTTTCATTTAAAAGATTATTATTAGCAATTACATCAATATTATCGGTATCATCCCCAAGATTAATTTGTGCAAGCTTTTCCTTAGTACTTGTTGTTCTAATTCTAATACTGTTAATTACTCCCGCTATTTTATATAAGCTACCTTTTTTATTTTTATTAAACTTATTTTTAATTGTAAGTAAATCATTATTAACTATATTTCTTAATTCTTTTTTAAATTCAGTAATTGGATGACCGCTTAAATAAAATCCCAAAACATCTCTTTCATATGTTAATTTTTTTAAATTAGACCATTCTTCAATATTTTTATCATTTTTTTTGTTAACAGTTTTTTCTGAAAATCCGAATATATCTATTTGTCCTTGCTGGATATTTTTTGTATTTTGCTCAGCTAATTTCATTGACTTTGGATACATAGAATATAGAGACGATCTTGTTTCTTGAAAAACATCTAATGAGCCTGATTTTATAAGGGCCTCTATTACTCTTTTATTAATCTTGGTTGTGCCACATCTTTTCAAAAAATCGTCTAAACTGTTATATCTTCCATTTTTATTTCTCTCGTTAATAATAATTTCTATAATTGACGACCCAACACCTTTTATTGCGCCCAGACCATATGAAATCTCATTATCATTTGTAACATCAAATGTATAATTTGACTCATTTATATTTGGCGCTTTCAAGTTAATATTCATATATTCACACTCTTTTACAAACTTTACTACTTTGTCGGTATTATCCATATCGCTTGATAAAACTGCTGCAATAAAAGGTTCTTTATAATGAGTTTTTAAGAAAGCAGTTTGATACGCTAGTAGAGCATATGCAACTGAATGAGATTTATTAAAACCATAACCAGCAAATTTTTCCATTAAATCAAAAATATATTCTGCCTGCTTTTTTTCTATATTATTTTTTAAGGCACCATTAACGAATATCTCTCTTTGCTGTTGCATTTCTTCATATTTCTTTTTCCCCATAGCTCTTCGTAATATATCAGCCGAACCTAAACTATACCCAGCTAAAACTTGTGCGATTTTCATAACTTGTTCTTGATAAAGTATAACTCCGTAAGTTGGCTTTAAAACATCCATTATTAATGGGTGTAAATATTCAACATTTGCACCATTTTTTCTATCTATAAAATCATCAACCATACCTGATTGAAGCGGCCCTGGTCTATATAGAGCAACTAATGCTACTAGGTCATCGAATTTATCAGGCTTAAGTCTTTTTATAATATCCTTTAGTCCCCTAGATTCTAATTGAAAAACCCCATTTGTTTTTTGTTTTCTTAAAAGATCAAAAGTATCACTGTCGTTAAGGGGAATATTATCTAGTATAAATTCTTCCGAGTTTTTTTGATTTATAATTTTTATCGTATTCTCAATAACAGTTAGTGTTCTTAACCCTAAAAAATCGAATTTAATTAATCCAATTTCTTCAACATCATCTTTATCTAATTGGGTTAGTAATGAACTATCGTGGGCATCTTTGTACAAAGGTGTATAGTTTATTAGTTTTTTTGGTGAAATTACAATTCCGCCCGCGTGTGTTCCAGCATTTCGAGGTAATCCTTCTAAAATCATAGCCATATCAATTATTTCTTTCACATCATCATCACTTTCATAAAGTTTTTTTAATTCTTGATCCTCAAGTGCATTTTTTAGAGTTATACCTATTTCAAAAGGAATTAATTTGGCGATCTGATCTACAAATGGATAGGGGTATTGCAAAACTCTTCCAACATCCCTTACTACAGCTTTTGCAGCCATAGTTCCATATGTAATTATTTGACTTACTTTATCTCGTCCATATTTTTTTGATACGTAGTCGATTACACTATCTCTTTTATCCATACAAAAATCTATATCAAAATCTGGAAGAGATACTCTTTCTGGATTTAAAAATCTCTCAAATAGTAGATCATATTTTATTGGATCAATGTTAGTTATATTTAAAACATAAGCTACGAGTGATCCTGCTCCAGATCCTCTTCCTGGTCCGACAGGTATATTATTTTTTTTCGCCCACATGACAAAATCAGAGACTATAAGAAAGTATCCTGCATAACCCATCTTTAAAATTACATCCATTTCAAGTTTAATACGATTTGTGTATGGCTCTTGATTAACTATATTTTTTTCAGATAATTTATATTTTAAACTTTGCATAACTAAAGAATTAAAATATTCATTTTCTTTTTGTCCGTTATCTAAAGGAAAAATTGGCATCGCTATTTCACCTAAAGAAAGTTGCAAATTACATCTTTTAGCAATCTCATATGAATTTTCAATAGCTGAGGGGATGTCATAAAATAACTCATTCATCTCTTCGCTAGATTTTAAATATTGATTTTTATTATAGTTACTTTTTCTTTTTTCATCTTTTAAATATGTTCCGTCATTTATGCAAACTCTTACTTCGTGAGCCTGAAAATCTTTTTTTTCAAGAAATCTTGCATCATTTGAAGCAACTAAAGGTAATGAATACTTTTCTGCGAGTTCTATCACATGCGAATTATATTCATCCTCAAAGTCTTTCCCAGTCCTTGTAATTTCAATATAATAATTATTTGAAAAATTCTTTTTCCAGTAATTTATTTTTTTTTCAATGAGTTCTTTTTTATTAGACCTTATTGCTTCTGCTAAATCACCGTGAATTCCTCCTGATAAAACAATTAGTCCATCAGATCTTTCGGCAAGCTGCTCCATTGTGATATAAAAATTATTGTTTACGTCAAGATTTACATATGAGTTTGTAATAATATTGCTTAAGTTGATAAACCCATCTCTATTTTTGCATAACAAAACTATCTTGTTAAATACTTTATCGTTCAAATCACTTTGAATGCTTACTTCAATACCTATTATCGGCTTTATGCCATTTTTAATTGAAAGCTTATAAAATTTAACTAAAGAAAATATATTATTAAAATCTGTTATTGCGATAGATGGGTATTTATTTGTCACAGCGTGATCAATCAAATCGTTAACTCTTATTAGACTGTCTGATATTGAGTATTCACTGTGTAAATGTAAATGTATAAAGTTATTTGTCATAATAGCGATATCGGTTTAAATGTTTTTCTATGATATTTGCATATTCCATATTTTTTTATCATTTCTATATGTTTTTTCGTTGGATATCCTTTGTGTTTTTTAAAATCATATTCTGGATATTCTCTATCAATTTCAATCATAATTTTATCCCTTGTTACCTTTGCTACTATTGATGCTGCACTTATAATAGGCACCAATCGATCGCCGTGCTTTATTGTAATGCAATTTGCATCAATGTGCGGGGCAAAGAGGCCATCTACGTAAACTTTACAATCATTGCAATTAATAGCATCAAATGACTTCTTCATAGCTTTTAATGTAGCATTATGTATATTTAATTTATCAATTTCATTAGAACTTACTATCCCAACACTATATTTTAAAGCATTTTGTAAAATTTCTTCATAAAGTATTTGTCTCATATTCTGACTAATTTGTTTTGAGTCGTTAATTTTTTCAGATAGATATTTTTCTTCTATTATAACTGAAGCAGCAACAACAGGACCAGCTAATGGCCCCCTTCCTGCCTCATCAATTCCAACAATTGTATATTTTTTTTCCATAAACTAGATTATAATGTCTTTAAATATCATACATCAGTAAACTAATTTGAAAAATATATTTTATTATGAGTAAATTAAGAGTTGCCGTAATTGGAATTGGTTATCTAGGTGAGTTTCATGCTGAAAAATACAAAAATAATAAAAATGCTGATTTAATTGGCGTAGTTGATACTGACGAAAAAAGATGCCAAAAAATTTCAAAAAAATTTAATACTCAATCCTTTAATAAATATCAAGATATAATTAATAATGTTGATGCAGTGAGTATTGTGGTCCCAACTAATTTGCATTATAAAATTGCTAAATTTTTCATAGAACATAAAAAGCACGTATTAATAGAAAAGCCATTTGCAACAAATGTATTACAAGCAAAAAAACTAAGAGACATATCAAAAAAAAATAATACTATTTTGCAAGTAGGTCATCTTGAGAGATTTAATAAAGCATTTATAGGACTAAAAGATAAAGTAAAAAAACCGCTTTTTATTGAATGCAATAGAATTTCACCATATAAATTAAGAGGAACAGAAGTAGACGTAATAAAAGATTTAATGATTCATGATTTAGATCTAATCATTTCGCTTAATAATTCAAGAGTAAAAAATATACAAGCAAATGGGATCAACGTACTTACAAACAAAATAGATATTGCAAATGCAAGAATTACCTTTGATAACGGATGTGTTTGTAATTTATCCTCAAGTAGAATTAGCGATAAAGTTGAAAGAAAGATGCGTGTATTTCAAAAAAATTCTTATTTTTCTTTAGATTTTCAAAAATTTGTTTTAGATTCTTATAAAAAACTAACTATTAACAACAAAAAAATTATAAAGAAAGAGCAAATCAAATTTTCAAAAAATGACTCATTAAAAGATGAAATCCAAAGTTTTATCCACTGCATAAATAATAATAAAAAACCAATTGTAACTTCTTTAGATGGTATAAATGCTTTAGAATATGCTATTAAAATTTCTAAATTAATAAAAAATGATTCCACAATTTGACTTAAAACAAGAATATTCTTTATTAGAGAATAAAATACAAGCTGAAATTAGAAAAGTATTTTCTAAAACAAATTTCATTCAAGGAGAAAATGTTAAGAAGTTTGAAGAAAAAGTTGCCAATTATATTGGAGTCAAATATGCAATCTCTTGTAATTCAGGTACTGATGCCTTACATTTTGCATTAAGATCCCTAAATATAGGTAAGGGCGATGAAGTTATAACTACACCATTTACCTTTATCTCAACAATTGAAGCAATTATGTATCTAGGAGCAAAGCCTGTCTTTGCGGATATTAATAAAAAAACATACAACATAAGTAAATCAGAAATACTGAAAAAAATTACATCGAATACAAAAGCAATAATACCCGTTCATCTTTTTGGAAACCCATTTGATGTTGAGGATTTAAAAAAAGATATTGATAATAACTTTATAAATATTATTGAAGATTGTGCTCAAAGCTTTGGTGCTGGAATCAATCATAAAAGAACTGGTAGTTTAGGTGATATTGGATGTTTTAGCTTTTATCCCACAAAAAATCTTGGGTGTTATGGTGACGGAGGAATAATCACAACAAATTCTGAAGCAATATATAAACATATTAAAAAGTTAACAAATCACGGAAGCTCAAAAAGATATCATCATGATATTATTGGTTTTAATAGCAGACTTGATGAAATTCAAGCTGCGATTTTAAATATTAAACTAAAGTTAATTGATGAAACAAATATGATGAGAGTAAATATAGCAAATATATATAACAAAAATTTATCTGAAGTAAAAAATCTTACGTTACCTTATAAAGAAAATAATACACATCACGTTTATCATCAATATACAATTTCTTCATTAGATAGAGATATAATAAAAAAAGCATTAGAAAAAAATAATATTGGTTCTGCTATTTATTACCCAATTTCTTTAGAAAAACAGAATGCATATAAATACTTTTTTAAGGATACATCAAATTATAAAAATTCAAATTTTATATCCACTACTTGCCTCTCATTACCAATGTATCCGTATCTTAGTGAAAGTGATGTTTTAAGCGTCTGTAATACTATTAAAAATATATAATGAATAAACTAAAAAATATAATAATTTCTGCGGGTGAAGAGTCTGGAGACATGTATGGTGCAAATATAATAAATTACTTCTCTAAAAATAAAAATATACATTTTTATGCTATGGGATCAAACAAAATTAAGAACACTAGTGCGGAAATTATTATAGATTCATCAGATTTGTCAGTCGTAGGTTTTTTAGAAGTTATAAAAATATATCCAAAATTATTAAGATCATTAAATATAATGAAAAAATCTATCGATAGTATAAAACCTGATTTAATAATATTAATAGATTATCAAGAATTTAATATGAAGTTAGCTAAATATGCAAAATCTAGAGGTGTTAAAGTTTTATTTTATATTAGTCCTCAAATTTGGGCTTGGAGAGAAAGTAGAGTTAAAAATATCATAAATAATATTGACATTATGGCCGTGATTTTTCCTTTTGAAAAAAAATATTATGATCAATTAGGTTTGGAGACACATTACGTAGGGCACCCATTAGTTGAGTCAAAAAATTATAAAGAGGATAATTATAAGAAAGATAATTACATTGGTTTTTTCCCCGGAAGTAGAATTAATGAGGTAAGAAAACACTTGCCTATTATGAAAAAAATTATAAGTAAAATCTCTAAAAAATATCCAGATGAAAAGTTTTTAATATCTAAATCCTCAAATATTGACATACAATTATATGAAAATTTTTTTATGAATGAAACAAATATAAAAATTGTTGAGAATGAAAATATTTATAAAACCATAAGTTTATGTAAATCTGCAATTGCTGCTTCTGGAACAATAACTTTACAAATTGGATTAATGAAAATTCCAGTTTGTGTTTTATATAAACTATCAAGCCTAACGTATTTTTTTGCTAAATTACTCGTAAAGACAAAATATATATCATTAATAAATATTGTATTACAAAAATTTCTAGTTAAAGAATATATTCAAGATAATGCATCAGCTGATAATATTTGCATTGAACTAGAAAAACTGACTTTTGATCAAAATTATAGGAATAATATTATAAAAGAGTATGGTGCTTTGGAAGAAAAATTATTAAATGATAATTTAAAAACTAATATTAATAATTTAATAACGAAAATTTTAAAAATATAACTATTCTTCTATTCTTGTTTTGATGACTGAATAACTCCCCTATCACTTTTCTCTATAAAATTTAATAGTTTTGATACTTCTTCATATTCTTGACAAAGTATATCTAATTCGTTTGTATTTGTAGGGTTATTACTTGACCTAAATATTAGCTTATATGCTTTATGTAAAGCATTTATTTTTTTTTGATCAAAATTATTTCTTCTTAAACCTTCTCGATTTAACCCGTGAGTTTTAGCGAAACTCCCTGTAGCTAAAAGATACGGAGGCAGATCTTGATTTAATGCTGCACCCATTCCAGCAAAAGCGAAATCTCCAATTCTGCAAAACTGGTGCACTAATACATATCCTGCTAAAACTATATTATTACCCATTATAACGTGACCAGCTAATGAAGTTGAATTTGACATTACATTATTATTTCCGACAATACAGTCGTGAGCTATATGCACATAAGCCATTATCCAATTATTATCCCCTACTCTTGTTTCTGACTTCCCGCCAGCTTTAGTTCCACGATTTATTGTGCAATATTCCCGAATTGTATTTCCAGAGCCAATAATTAATCTGCAATCCTCACCTTCATATTTTTTATCTTGTGGAATTTCTGCAATCGAAGCAAATTGATAAATTTTATTTTCTTTACCAATATCACAATTACCTGATATGACAACGTGAGGACCGATTATTGTATTTGAATCTATAGAAACATTTTCACCAATAATTGAGTAAGCGCCAATTTCAACAGAAGAATCGATTTTTGAAGAAGGGTGAATTATTGCTGTTGGATGAATTTTTGACAAGATATTTAACCTATGTTTTTTTTGGAAGTTCTTTAAAACCACACATTAATTCAGCTGAAGCAGCTACATCATTTCCTACAGTAGCTACCGCGTCAAAGACAGCAAAACCTTGTTTACTTTTCGTCATCTCTACAGTTAATTTAAGTTGATCTCCTGGCTCAACTGGTTTCTTAAACCTTGCCTTATCTATACCAACAAATAAATATAAACTTTCATTCGGTGGGCATAATTTTGGAGTTTTAAAAACTAATAATCCAGAAGCTTGAGCAAGCGCCTCTAATATTAATACGCCTGGCATAACTGGATAATTTGGAAAATGACCATTAAAATATGGCTCATTAAAACTTACATTTTTTATTGCCAGTATTTTTTTTCCTTCTTCAAAATCTATAATTTTATCAACTAACAAAAAAGGATACCTGTGCGGCAAAAGATTCATTACTTCGTATATATCACCTTTCATATTCAACGCATCACTCCATTATTTAAATTATTATTCTTTTATTTTGATTTATTTTTTTCTTTAAATTTTACAAACAACTCATTTAAATTTTTAAATCTTACAGCATTCCTTAACCATTTTTTGTTATGCATTAAAGGAGTTCCAGATGTGTATATTCCAGCCTCTTTAATATTACTAGAAACTTTTGTCATGCCAGTGATTTGTGTATTATCACAAATCTCGATGTGGCCTTGAATACCTGCACCGCCGCCAATCATGCAATTTTTTCCAATTTTTGCACTTCCTGCGATTCCAACGCATCCTGCTATTGCAGTATTGTTACCAATTTTTACATTATGTGCAATCTGAACCTGATTGTCTATTTTAACACCATCTCCAATTAAGGTGTTATCCAATGTACCTCGATCTATAGAAGTATTTGATCCAATTTCTACATTGTTTCCAATCCTAACGCTTCCTACCTGCGGAATCTTCACCCAATTATTTTTTTCAAGTGCGTAACCAAAACCATCTGAACCTATAACTGTCCCAGAATGAACTATTATATTATCTCCAATTTCTACATCTTTATATATTGTCACATTTGCATATATGGTTGCATTTTTACCAATTTTAACGTTATTTCCAATATAACTGTTTGCACCTACATAACCGTCATCACCTAAAATTACATTTTTACCAATAACAACATTTGGTTCTATATGTAATTTTTTGCTCAATGGATTTGTGTAAGTTATAACAGAGTCATGAACTTCATAGTCATTTTTTAAATTTTTGTTGAAAATTTGTGATATTTTGGCAAATAATAAATATGGGTTATCAGTTATTAAAATATTATTTTTACAAAACTTAGAGAGATTTTTTGTAGTTATAACTACTCTTGCTTTCGACTTATCTAATGACTTTAAAAACTTTTTTTCCGATAAAAAAACAATACTATTCTCATTTGCATTTTCTATACTAGATACATTTTCTATAGAATAGTTTTTATCACCTTTGTATTCTACTTCAAATAATTCAGATATTTTTTCTAATGTATAATTCACAAATATTATTTTGCGTTAAATTTTTTTAATACTCTTGCGGTAATATTTATAGGCGATGTGTCACTAGCATAGGTTACATCGGCATTTGTTAATATTAAGTCATATTTTCCACTTTCAGCTATAGATAAGATTACTTCTTTGAGCTTATTTTCAATTTTCCCAAGCTCATCTCTTCTTCTAAGTTTAAAATCCTCTTGCGCTTCTTTTGCATCTCTTTGAAGATCTCTTTCAGCTTTCATAATTTTTCTTTGCAAAGACTCAATCTGTTCTTTCGACATAATATCAGATTCTTTTTGAAGTTTTTCTTTTTGCTTATTTACTTTTTTTGCTTGTGCCTCTAGTTGCTTATTTCTTGGACTAAACTCTTGTTCTAATTTTTTTTGTGCAGCTTTAGCAGCAGGTGACTCATTTAAAATCTTTGATAAATCAACATATCCAATCTTGTAGTCCGCAGCAAATACACTATTACAAATAAAAATTGCAAACGTGAATATTATTGCTTTTTTAATTTTATTCATTTTTTTACCCCATATTTAAGATTTAGTATAAATTTTTTAGTATTATAGACTAATTGGTGCCAAGGTTGAACTGGAAGCCTTCAGTTTTATCATCCTCTTCGCTATTTAACGCAGTACTAATATTTATACTGATGCCTCCAAAAGGTGATAAATATCTTAGAGATATCCCAATAGAGCCCTTTAAATCTCCAAATTCAAAAGAATCATAATCTTTATAGGCTCTACCAAAATCAACAAAAAAAGCTGTTCTCAAATTGTCCATATCTAGTGGTGGTCGGAATATAACTTCAGCCGCACCAGCAACCATGAAATCTCCACCAAGGGGTCTTCCTTTTGAGTCATAAGGTGAGAGACTATTTTTTTCATAACCTCGAATTGACTTAGGTCCACCAGCTGTAAATTTATCATAAAAAGGCAAACCTTTTGTTCCTCCATAGCCCTGTCCATAACGAGTAATACCTTTTAATCTAAGGATAATGTCATTTTCTCTATTAATTTCAAAAAATGAATCTGTTTTAAAATAAATTTTGTAATACTCCAAATCACTTCCTGGAACAAAAACTTCGGTCCCTAAATTAGTTTTAAAG
>Ga0255761_10000752_pt1 | contig 29921 bp, 21 predicted proteins | sample 071ome_29_FD_179961 | JGI IMG/M metagenome (GOLD analysis project Ga0255761, IMG submission 179961) | Coastal salt marsh microbial communities from the Groves Creek Marsh, Skidaway Island, Georgia - 071407BT metaG (version 2) | ecosystem: Environmental > Aquatic > Marine > Intertidal zone >... | reverse complement strand
GTCTCCCTGAATCTCCGCGCGCACATACTGATTGATCTTCAGTGGTGGATGCTCTTCATCCATCTTTCCGTATGGATCGTCCACTTGAGCGATCACAAACAACTCACGACTGCGGGCATCGAACGCACTTTGAGTACGAACCACCCTGCCGTTCCAGATCACTTCCTCGCTGCCGTATTGCCCGGTCAGGCGCGTTGCCGGCTGGCTCATGGTTTCATTGGGTTTTAAATCGCGGAACATCTCGGGCAGATCCACAAAGTCCAGATGCTCGTTCCGCAGAGGCAAGCGAATCTCCACATAATCCGTGGCAAAAATCTGTGCAAGGGTTGTTCCCGGCGAAACGGTCTGCCCGACATCGACATTGCTCTCCATGATGCGACCTTCATAGGGTGCCTTGATCACTGTTCGTTCCAAATCACGTTCCGCCCGTTCCACGTTGGCAGCGGCTGATTCCATCAGGGCCCTGGCCTCGGCGAGTTGAGGTTCACGCAAAACGAGCGCCGAAGGTTTTTCACCATTGCCGAGTCGTTCCCAGTTGACCTTGGCCTGTTCATGTTGGGCTTTCTCGACTTCGTAAGCGCTGGTTCGCTGCGCCAGGGTCGCTTTGGCCACCACGAGGGCTGTCTGGTAATCACGCGAATCGATCTTTACCAGTTCGTCTCCCGGTTTAAAGAATCCGCCCGACCTGAAACTTTCCGAGATCCAGGTAATTTCCCCGCTCACCTGGGGAATCAGCGCACTGCGGGTGCGGGCCTGAACGATTCCCTGCGACGGGATGATGACCTGGAAGGATTGTTTCTTCAGTCGCATGGCATTGACCGAAGGAATGGGTGTGGGCGGAGCCCCTCGGCGGGGTTCGGGTTTGGTCGCCATCAAGATGGCGGCAATGCCAATGCAAAGCATCAAAAACACAGCGGGCGCAACCCATTTCAATAGTTTCTCCATGTAAAATTGTCGTTGTTAAGGATGTTTAATGCTCAACTTCCTCCCCTGTATCCACAGGCCATTCCTCAGAGAAATGCCCACCCAGGGCCAGGTAAAGGTCCAGTCGGTTCTGTAACCTCAGATTGGACAGATTCAACAGGGAACTGCGAGCATTGAAAGCGCGTCGCTCGGACTCCAGAACGGTAATAATATCCACCAACCCCCGTTCATATTGTTCCTTGGCAAGCGTCTCGGCTTCGATGGATTCCGTGGTACTGACACGCAAAGCGGTTTCCTGTTCCAATAAAAAGTTTTCCGCTGCCAACAAGGTCTCGACCTCCTGAAATGCTGTCAACACTGTCTGTGAAAACTGCGCCATGGCCTCTTTCACCCGGGCATCCGACAAACGAATATTGGCTCGCAATCTGCCTCCCTGATAAAGCGGCTGTGAAAGGGATCCCGCCAAAGACATGGCCAATCGTTCCGGATCCAGCAGATCTGCCAGCTCATTACTGGTGGTCCCCGCCGATGATGTCAAACGAATGGAAGGCAGCAGGCTTCGCTTGGAAGCTTTCAAACGTTCCGTGGCGGCAGCCAATTGACGTTCGGCGGTCAGTATGTCCGGACGCCGCAATAATAATTCCGAAGGCAACCCCGTGGGCACGGCATTTTCAAGCGATGGCAGGTCGGGAGTCACTTCCATCTCAGCCGAAGGATATCTCCCTAATATCGTCTCGAGCGCCCGTTTGGCGGCATCGCGCTGACGTTTGCGCAAGGCCAGGTTGCTGCGCGCGCTTTCAACGTTGGCTCTTGTCAGGCGCACATCGAGAGCACGATTCGGAATGCCTCGCCGGAAGGATTCTTCCACCACCTGCAGATTGGCTTCAAAACTCTCCAGGGTTTCTTCGTTCAATCTCACCTGCAATTCGGACTCAACCAGATTAAACCAGGCACCCGCCGTATTGGCTGCTAGGGACAAATAGGCGGACATGTAAACCGTCTCAGCAGCCTCCAGATCCGCCAAAGCCGCCCGGCTCTGGCTGCGCAGTCGACCCCAAACGTCCAGTTCCCAGGAAAGATTGACTCCCAGATCGAACCGATTGATATAGCGACTCTGCAATGTTCCCGCAAAGGGATTGAAAACGGTTTTGGTGCGGGAATCATTCTGACTCAGGTTGAGTGTGGGTTTCCAACCGGCGTTCGCCGATTGAAACGACGCATGAGCCGCTTCCACGCGGGCGGCGGCAGCCTTCAGGTTGTAGTTATGCTCCAAAGCTTCGGTAATCAGTGTCTCCAGAGAATCATCCTTGAAATCAGCCACCCACCCGTCTTCAAAAGGAACGGTTTCCGAGGCCTGACCACCAAATTGATCGGGAGATTGCACACCATGCTGGTCCAGATGGGATCCTGCCGGACGCACGCACCCGGAGCCTGCCATCACGAACAGCAAGCTGCACAGAACAGACGAGATCTGATTCATTTTTCCAATATTCTCTTGATTACCAGCCATATAGCAAACAAACACCCACCCCGAACACTCCCCTATTTCAACACAACAAGGTGATCAGGAAATAGTCGACGTTTCGGGTTATGATCGGCAAACACTACTAAAGGTTACCAGAAATTGTCCATGATTAAGCCAAATCCACGTTTGCCCGATCGCGCCCGGTCTGGTTTGATGGGGCTGCCATGACCCCGGAAAAGCTACAATCATTTGAAAAGAGCATCCATAACCTGATTCAGGAAATCCAGCAAGACCTTGACCAGGAAAACGATGGGGAGAAAGTCGTCGAACTCGACACATCGATCGGAAGACTCTCCCGCATGGACGCCATGCAGAACCAACAGATGGCACTTGAACTGCGTCGCCGGAAGGAAAACCAGCTGATGCGACTCGAAAATGCCCTGACAAGGATCACCAAAGGCACCTACGGAGCCTGCGGGAAATGCAAAAAGCCCATTTCCGAAGATCGCTTGGAAATCCAGCCGGATGCCGTGTTATGCGTCCAGTGCGCAGGACAGTGACTCCCCAATAACACTTATTTTGCTGAAGGCAGTTACTTGGGGCGCAGTTTAAAAAATAAGAAATTCATAACTGGAGGGGTAAGCTCCGACTTACACCCACTTCAAACCTCAGAGCATTGGAACCCTTTTCAAGCTGCAATGGAAACGTCACAGTCATTCGATGAACAATAGTCTCCCCACGTTCCATTCTTTTTGCTCAGAAACTTTCCCCTCCATTGCCTAAAAAATGAACTGCGCCCAAGCTATTTGGCGACCGTAGCAATCATTTGACATTTCAGCGATTTTTTGAGTTAATCGTCCCGATTCCAGAAATAAAATATGGTTACTTGCAAACCACTCAGTGAAGTGGGTTGCACGCCGTCTGTGTACCTACAGGTGGATAAAAACTAACAAAACAAAAGTATGGACATAAAAAAGAACCACATGAACGAGCAGCACGGAGGCGCCAATTGGCGACATCGCGGCAAGCTCGGTTTCGCACTGGTGTGTGCGTTGTTGATTGGATTTGTCAGTCAAATCCAGACCACGCAGGCCCAGGTATCCACGGTCGTCTTTCAGGACGACTTCGAGTCAAACACCATCGACAGCGCCAGGTATGAAGCCGCTTCCCCTTTCTTCGAGGGCGGTGAAGGCGACATCCATGCGGAAGCTGGAGACGGAGTGATGCGATTTGTCGGCACCACCACCCAGCAATGGTGGTCGGGCGGAACACTCCGCATCAAGGAAACCTTCGATGCAACCCCTGATACCCCGGTAACCGTCAGCATTGATCGTGTTGAAGTCGCGGACGTGGGCACCGCCGAGCGAAGCGCGCTTTGGATTCTCGACGAATCAGAGACCAATTATGTGCTCTTCGCGCAAAACGCAGGTGAAAACGGTTGGCAGTTCAACCGAAAAATCGGCCAGGCCGGAGACACACCTACGGGTGGCGGCTCAAACATTGTGGCATTCGACTCACTGGATGGCGATCTGGGGCTCCACCGCATGAGCATCGAAGCCGATGGTCAAACGGTAAAGCTCTCACTCAATGGCGAAGAAGGAGCGGAAGTACCCTTCCCATTCTCTCCGGTTGTCTTCCACTTCGGGGCATACGCCCGGGCGAACGATGACGCCGCGAATGTGACCTGGGACAATCTAAGCATTGAAACAGTGGTCAGCACCACCACTCTTTTTGAGGACGACTTTGAATCAGATTCGATTGATGCCGCAAAATTTGAAGCGGCAGCACCATTCTTCGAAGGTGGCGAAGGCGACATCCATGCGGAAGCAGGAAATGGAGTCATGCGCTTCACGGGCACCACCACTCAACAATGGTGGTCAGGTGGCACGCTTCGCATCAAAGAAACATTCGCCCCCACCCAAGACGCCCCCGTGACAGCTTCCATCGACCGGGTGGAAGTCACCGATGTGGGAACGGCTGCTCGAAGCGCATTGTGGGTGCTTGACGAATCAGAAACCAATTATGTGCTGTTCGCACACAACGCAGGTGAAAACGGATGGCAATTCAACCGCAAGATCGGACAAGACGGTGACACCCCCACAGGAGGCGGCGCCAATATTGCCGCTTTTGACGGACAGGATGGCGATCTTGGTTTACACCGAATGAGCATCGTCGCCAACGGGTCCACAGTGAAGTTGCTATTGGATGGAGAAGAGGGAGCTGAAGTGCCTTTTCCATTCTCCCCTGTTGTCTTCCATTTTGGAGCCTATGCCAGAGCCAACGACGACAAGGCTGACGTCACCTGGGATAATCTGAGAATCGAAGGGGTACCGCAGCAAAGCAATGTGGTTTTCTCCGACGATTTCGAATCAAACGACATCAACCCCGCCAAATACGTCGCAGGAGCGCCTTTCTTCGAAGGTGGTGAAGGCACCATCCACGGAGAACCGGGTGACGGCGTCATGCGCTTCGTCGGAACCACCACCCAACAATGGTGGTCAGGCGGCACCTTGCAGATTGTTCCGACCTTTGCTCCATCCGATTCGGAAAAAATCACCATCTCCATTGATCGTGTTTCAGTCGAGGATGTCGGCACCGCCACACGCAGTGCCCTCTGGATCCTCGATGAATCCCAATCCAATTATGTTCTCTTTGCTCAAAACGCGGGAGAAAACGGATGGCAGTTCAACCGAAAAATCGGCCAGGAAGGCGATACCCCAACCGGCGGTGGAGCCAACATTGCCCAATTTGATTCTCTGGATGCCGACACCGGCCTGCACAACATGAGCATGGTGGCCAACGGCCAAACGGTGAAGCTTCTTCTGGACGGAGTCGAAGGGGCTGAGGTTCCCTTCCCATTTTCACCGGTTGTTTTCCACTTCGGAGCTTATGCTCGTGCCAACGACGACAATGCCAATGTCGTTTGGGACAACCTGGTCATTGAGAGCGAAGGGGGAGCAACGTTCTCACCCGGAGGTATCGGGGTGCGTGAAGGCGGAACCAGCCAACCTGTGACTGTTCGCTTACCACAGGGATTAAACTCTCAAAAAGACGTATCCGTAACAGTCGTGAGCGCCGATCCAGCCATCGCAACGCCGGAAGGCGGAACAGACGGCAAACTCACCTTGACCTTCCCTGCCGGAGGCGACAACTCACAAACGTTCCGCGTTTCGGGCGTCAGTCTTGGGGGAACAGAGTTCAGTCTCCAGGGTGACATCGCAGGCGGCAATCGCCTGAGTGTCGCGGTCATTTCCGATCCGGGTGTGGTCCTGGAAGATGATTTCGCCGGTTCCATTGATGGTTCAAATTGGCAGATCTCCGAAGAACCCTTCGGTAATGGCAGTGGAAGTTTCACCGTGGAAGCCTCGGACGGTCAAATACAGATCGAAGGCATCGTTGATACGGCCAACTGGGCGGGAGCTTCACTGAAGACAGTGAATTCCTATCTCGCAACGGAAGATCTGAACCTCGTTGTTGAAGTGGATCGAGTTTCCATTGATCAATTCGGAACCGCCGGACGTGCTGGTGTATTCCTCACCAATGACGATCGCTCCCGATTCGTTTTCCTGTCACAGGAAGTGGATGAGGCTGACAATGCCGCGTGGCGAGTCAACACCAATCCCGGCTCACCTACCGGGGGAGGCACGACGATCGCCGCTTTTGCTCCTTTCGAGGACTTTGGTGAACACCAGTTGAAACTCGTGGCAAACGGCAGCACCGTCGAAGTCTTTGTGGACGGTGTTTCCGGCGGTGAATTTGCCTTCGAAGTCAGCGCCGGCATTCACGTTGAATTGGGCGCTTATGCCCAGAATGCGGACGACGATGTGATCGGACTTTTTGACAACGTCAAAATAGAAAACGTGATTCCGTGCATCGACCTGTCTCCGTCCAATGTGTTACTCACACTGGCGGAGCGAGGCGAAATCACTGTCACTGTGCCTCGTCTGCTGAACGATTCGGCGGATGTATCGGTCACCCTGACCAGCGACAATCCTGCCGTCGCGGTTCCTGCCGGGGCTTCAAACGGATCGCTCACCTTGACCTTCCCTGCGGGATCATCCAACAAACAGACGGTTGGAGTTTCCGCCGTTGGGCTTGGATCGGCGTCCTTCTCGGCAACGAGTGACTCAGACGCTTGTGTAGCGGGTTCAGTCTCAGTAGCCATTGTGTCCGTACCAGAAACATTCCTGACGGATGATTTCTCAGGCTCGTCCCTGGACGATAGCAAGTGGGTGGTCGATGAGACCCCATTTGATCCGAGCGGCATCCTGAAACCAGCTCCCGAATCCGAAATCCGTTTCGAAAACGGTGAAGTGGTCATTCACGTGGAAGTGGAACAAGCCCTGTGGCCTGGACTGGCATTGTTTACAAAGGACACCTATTCAGCCAGTGCAGAGGAACCTCTGACTTTCGAAATTGATCGAACAAATGTCGATTTCGTGCTGGAAGAAGGCACCGGTTCTGAATCACGAACCGGTTTGTGGGTGCGAGATGAAAACGGAAACTTCATCCTTTTCAACGATTACACCACTCACGATGGGCGCAATTACGGTTGGCACTATAATAAAGTAACAGGTGCACCCGACGATGATGCGACCGGAATCGGTGTCAACATCCCAGCCTTCGACGGCCCTCCGTTTGATAACGGAAGTGATCATCGGATGAGGATTACTCTGGATGGCGCCACAGCAAAACTATTCCTGGACGACGTGTTCGGAGTCGAAATTGACTTCCCGTTCTCCAGCGGATTGCAGTTTGGCATCGGCGCATATGCCGACAATGTGGGTGGCGCGGATCCGGAAACGGGTGAAATCCAGGGGAACCAAACCATCGGCAATTTCGACAATGCCGTGATCAAAGGTGGTTCTGTCCCATTTGTCGCAGCAGCCGAGATCAGCAGCTTCTCCGTTCAGGAAGGCAATCTGGTCATCGAATGGACAGGGAACCAGTTACTGGAATCCACAACGGTCACCGGACCGTTCACTCCAGTAGCAGGCGCAACCCCGCCCAGCTCAAGCATAGAGATCGGAGACGGCAACAAATTCTTCATCGCCCAATAAGCGTTTAAGAAAACTGCAACACGAAGGCCGGTTTCCTTTGGGGAACCGGCCTTTTAAATGGTGAATGAAAAATAGTGAATAGTGAATGAAGGCAGAGGGGTGAGTTCAAGACATAGGTAACACTTTAGGTTCAGAATCAGCACCAGCACTCTGTGAAGCCATCCTGTTTATCCTGTCTATCTCGCAGATCCCGCGACTGCGGTGGCTGTCTAAAAAACTATTCAGATTCTTCCACGGTTAAAGTCTTCCCGGCTTTCAACCCCTTGCTCAACACCTGCACCTTGCCGGATGGCCAGACTATTTTTATTCGTTCTGCTTGTTTTGATTGGCCCAAACCAAAATAAAGCGGCATGGAGCTTTGCGCCAGATAACCTGATTTGCCATCATGTAGCTGAACAAACTCTTTTCCACCCACTGTCACCGTCACCATGGCACCCAACGCATCCCGATTGGAAGTTTTACCAAGCAATTTGATTTGAAGGTAATTGGCGGGTGATTTGTTGGATAAATCACTTAACAGAATCTGTGGGCGATCATTGAATTCATTGGTTACGATATCCAAATCACCATCCTTATCCACATCGAGTATCACGGATGACCGAGTGCTCAAGGTACCAAGCACCGGTTTCATCCCGGTTTGGTCCTGGCATTCCCGGTGGTCTTTGTCCTTGCCATCACAATCCACGGTGAACCAAACCTTTTCCGTCCGCCCGTCTCCCCTCGGTTCCACACCCAACACAAATTCGCTATCGAAAAACCGGCGACCACCTTCATTCAAAAGAACGGAATTGATTCCATACCGAAAGGGATACCCCATCCCGGCGCTGACAAACACATCGTCAAACCCGTCGGCATTCAAATCACCCACACTGAATCCCCAGGGCCAATAGGTCTCGGCATTGAATGAAGATGACTTTTCGGCATAAAGACCGTTGCTTTGGCTCAGATAAAGGGCATTGCCAAAAATGTTATTGGAGGCGCCCTGCAAATACTCCTCCGTCCACTGCACCGAACAAAAAGCCTCACTCTTGGCCTTTTCAGCGTCCGGATGAAAACGCAACGCCTCCACCGTCTGCCCCTGGGTCATGTCGGAATGCATGTCAGTGATGTAAAGGTCAAGTTTCCCATCCTGATTCGCATCAAAGAATTTCACCCCCATGGCGCCCCAGGGTGTTTTAGGGAAATACTCAGCTCCTTTCTCCTCAAACGTTTTACCGCCTTGATTCAAGTAGAAGTGATCGTCTCCCTGCATATTGACAACATACAAATCCGGAAACCCATCCCCGTTCACATCGGCAAACGAACAATCACCGCTCCAACTGCTGTCTTTGAGCCCGGTTTCTTCAGTGACGTCTTTAAATTTACCATCTCCCGTTCCCTGATAAAGAATACTGGTCTCGGTTCGTTCTGGAAACAAGTGACCGGAGAAGGCGTCAGGATACGCCTCGTAAAATCCCCCCCTGCCCTGACTGTCCTTCGTGTAGCCCCCCACATTGGTGACGAACAGATCTAGATTGCCATCCCGGTTAAAATCCCAAAAGACCGCTCCGGATGAATGCCCCGAGTATTTCAATCCGGATGCCTCCGTGACATCTTTAAAAACCCCATCCCCTTGGTTCTGAAACAAATGATTGCCGTATCTTACAGTGGTCACGAACAAATCAGGATCCCCATCATTATCGACATCCGCGAAGGACGCCCCCACCGAGATCCGATCTTTCAGACCAACTCCGGCCTTTTTTGTGAAATCCTCAAAACGACCGTCACCAAGATTGCGCCACAGTTCATTATCGCCGCCCTGGGTTGTCCAGTAAAGATCCAGCCATCCGTCACCATCCACATCGGCGGATGCAACGGCGTTTCCGTGATCATAATGGGCCGCTTTATAAGTAAAACCCGCGTCATCCACCACATGGTGATCAAAGGTCACACCACTGGATAGAACAGCATCCACAAACCCGAAGTCATGCTTCGCTTTCATCTGTTTGACCAACTGCTCCTGATAGACCCTACGCGCTTCCAGTCGATTGATGGCAAAAGCATGCTCAGGAGACGTATCCTGGGCTGTTGTTTCAATGGGGGAACTGAAACAAACTAAAGAAGTCAAAGATGCCATGGACAAACATCCGATGCGATTGAAATGAAAATGGGACATGGTCCTAATAGGAAAAATCAAACCCATAAAAAAGTCGAGATCCGATTCCACACGCATTGCCCCATATTGTGTCAAACGGCATCTGGACTGCGGTGAGTATCACCGCTCTGGATACGCTCCAAACACTCAAGCCGCGTTCAAATGCCCCAAAAGCTGAAGTGACACGCTTTTTGTTATGGAGCAATTGCTAGCTATTATAACGTTTGCCAAAAGCACTTTCATAAAAACCTCTGCGTCACTGCGTCACTAGCGCAGCGGGCGTGAGAATAAAAAGCATCAGCGAGCCCTTATACGCAAACACTTTTGGGAATCAGTATAGCGTTTGCAGTCCAGAGGGCGCTGACATTTTTCTGGTTCCCTGACGGTAAACATTCTTAACATGGTCGCATGCCCGGATTGAAAAAAACAGTATCATTAGGTTGCGTGTTGCTTATATGCAACATGGCCAACCTGAGCTATGGGCAAACCTGGTCCCACGAACAGGGTTACGATTGGACGACTATCGCCCCCCTGGTCGGCAAGGCGCCCGGTTTCTCCCTGCTTAAGGACGATACAACCGGGATAATTTTCACCAACCACCTCGAATCCGAACGAGGCATTCAGAATCAAATCCTGCTGAACGGATCGGGTATCGCGGCGGGAGATGTGAATGGTGACGGATGGTGTGATCTTTATTTTTGCGGATTGGACACACCGAACAAATTGTTTTTAGGAGAAGGAAACTGGCATTTTAAGGAGCAAGCCAATGCCGGGGGCGCAACATGCGACGACCAATCTTCAACCGGAGCCCTGCTCGCCGACATGGATGGCGATCGGGATCTCGATTTGCTGGTCACCGCGCATCGTCGAGGCGTTCGACTGTTTTTGAATGACGGAGCTGGATCGTTCACCGAAGCCACTGACGACTGGAATCTGCAAGGCACACAGGCGGGAGCATCCATGACCTTGGCCGATGTCGATGGCAATGGATGGCTCGACCTGTATGTCGTGCATTATCGCAATGAAACCCTGCGAGACATGCCACCGGGTCAGTTCGACATTCGTATGGAAAAAGGTGTCTACAAACTGATTTCCTTCAACGGACAATCCGCAGACAGCCCGGAACTCAAAGGAAGATTTACCTTCGACCGCGCAAACGGGGTGTTGGAAAACGGCGAGCCTGATCAATTATACCTGCATCAAGGGAAAACGGGATTCGAACCGATTCCATGGGAAACAGGAAATTTTTTGGGCAGTGATGGACATCCAAGCACCACTCCTTTTGACTGGGGACTCTCTGCCATGTTTCACGATGTGAATGGCGATGGAATGCTGGATTTATACGTCTGCAATGATTTTCAATCCCCTGACCGACTCTGGATCAATCTTGGCAAGGGACGGTTCAAGGAAGCCAGCAACACCATGCTGCGTCAAACCAGTCTCTTTTCCATGGGACTCGATTTTGCAGACATCGACCGTAACGGCTTCGATGATTTCTTTGTGGCAGACATGTTGAGTCGATCCCACCAACGCCGCCTGGTGCAGGTCATGGACGGAACGGCGTTCAGTCAATTTCGGGACAGTCTCTCAGGTCGACCTCAATCCCCACGCAACACACTCCTGATGCAACAAAGCGACGGTAGTTTTTCCGAACTGGCACGGTATGCCGGAGTGGAAGCTTCTGACTGGTCCTGGTGTCCGGTTTTTCTGGATGTGGATCTGGACGGATACGAAGATTTATTGGTCACCACGGGACATTGGCGCGATGCTCAAAACGCGGATATCGCGCGCAAATTGGACGAGGCCACTCAATCACAAAACCTGTCCCATCCACAGCAAATGGCATTGCGCAAAGGATTCCCCATCCTGAACACCCCCAACGTGGCTTTCCACAACAATGGGGACGCCACTTTCACCGAACTGGGAGAAGACTGGGGATTCGACGCCACACAAGTATCTCACGGCATGGCCTTGGCCGATCTCGACAACGACGGAGATCTCGACGTCGCGGTCAACTGTCTGAACGATGCCCCCCTCATCTACCGCAACAATGCAAAGCAACCACGCATTCGTATACAACTACGAGGTGCTCCCCCAAACACTCAGGGTATTGGCACCAAAATCAGTGTTCGATCCCCCGGCCTCCCGGTTCAAACTCAGACCATCATGGCGGGTGGACGCTACCTGTCGAGCGATCAGGCCACCCGAACATTCGCCATGCGCGCATCATCAGATCAAGCCTCCATCGAAGTGCGCTGGCCAAACGGGGAAACCCAACATATCGGCAACCTGCCAGCCAACCGCATTTACACCATTCATCAAACACCAGACAAAAGCAAAAACCCCGACACACCACCGAAGGAAGATTCGAAGCGGCCCCTGTTCGAAAATGTTTCCGACCGACTCAACCACCAACATTTCGAAGCACCCTACGATGACTTTGAAAGACAAGCGCTCCTGCCTCGCAAGATGAGTCGATTGGGGCCTGGAGTTGCATGGTTTGATTTTAATCAAGACGGGTGGGAAGACCTGTTTATCGGAGGCGGACGAGGCGGTAAGCTGGGTGTGTATCGCAACAACCAGGGCAAACAGTTCATCCGCCAGCGAGCCAAGGCATTTGAGACTCCTCTGCAACAGGATCAAACCACCGTCCTTGCCTGGAAGCACGACCTCAACAACCTTGCGCTGCTCATGGGCCAATCATCAGTTGAGGCAACACGGCCCGGCACACCTGCTTTCACACATTTTTCGATGGTCAACGGAAAGACCGAGACCATCAATGGAGACGACCAAACCAGTACCGGCCCAATGTGCATGGCGGATTGGGATGGCGATGGAGATTTGGACATGTTTGTCGGAGGCAGAACCAAGCCGGGACGTTACCCTGAAGCTGCCGATAGTTTCCTTTATAGAAATGACCGGGGAAATTGGAAGATGGATCCAATGGCCAGCATCCCATTCAAGGGTTTGGGGCAAATAAGTTCCGCTGTATTCAGTGACGTGCTGGGTGATCATTTACCTGAATTGATCGTGGCATGTGACTGGGGAGCCATTCACGTTTTTGAAAATAAACAGGGGGTGTTCTCGCAAAGTAATATCTCTCTTTTAAAATCCGAAAACCATGCTTACCGGACTCAAGCTGCCAGATTGAATCAACTGAGAGGTTGGTGGAACAGTTTGACGACCATGGATGCCGACGGTGATGGACGCATGGACATTGTCGCGGGCAACTGGGGACTGAATCACGAGCATGCAGCCCCCGAGCAACAACCATTGCAAATTCATTTTGGAGGTCCATCCGGTCCTGGTGGATTGACGTTGCTGGAGTCTCACTTTGATCCGGAATCCAAAGACTTGGTGCCATCGCGCGACTGGGGAACACTTTCAACATGGATGCCCTGGCTTGCGGAAGGCTACGCATCCTTCGGAGACTTTGCCAAAGCTTCATTGAAAGAAGTCATGAACTCCTTTACCATGCCCCTCGACCATGTGGAAGCGGATTTCTTCGAATCCATCATTCTTTTGAACCGCGACGAAGGTTTTGTGATGATTCCCCTTCCCAAAGAAGTGCAGCGTGCTCCTGTATTCGGTTTGGGAGTGGGAGACTTTAATGGAGACGGTGTGGAAGACTTGATTCTTTCCCAAAATTTCTTTGATGTGTCCCCGCTGGACAGCCGACAAGACGCAGGACAAGGAGCGCTCCTTTTGGGGCGGGGAGACGGGGCGTTCATTTTTCAATCCCCTCTTCAAAGCGGCATCCACCTTCGCGGTGAAGGCAGAGGTTTGGCAGTATCCGATTTCAATCATGACCGTCGCCCCGATTTTGTCGCCACTCAAAACAATGCCCCCACACTGCTTTACCAGAACCTTCAGGGAAATCCCGGCATCGCCGTTCGGCTGCAAGGTTCCCCAAACAACCTTCAAGCCATCGGAACCAGGATGCGACTCATTTATTCAGACGACTCCAAAGGTCCTGTCCGGGAATTACACCTTGGCGAAGGCTACTGGTCTCAATCCCCGAACCGACAGGTCCTGGGATTGGGAGACGATATCAAAGCCATTGAAATCGCATGGCCGGACGGCCGCAAGGAGATCAAGCTATTAAATGATTCAAACAGGGAATGGAACTTTTCGTATCGCTGATCAGCAAAGGGCTTCCGCGACTCAAAGGCTTTTGAGGCGATAGAATCGTGTCGCGTTGACGGGACCAGATTCGTCGACCCAGTCCAGTTTGCCGGTTTGATTGATCTCCACTTCCTCTTCAACAACGGTCCATTCCTGAAAATCAGAGGTTGCCTCCACTTGATATTTCCCACCGGCTTCACCCTCGATTCGGATCACGAAATCTCCGCTCGGAAGCCGTCCCAATGGAAGCAGCGAAGGTGGAGGGGGCGGATCTCCCCAGGTTTCAATACGGTAATTGTCAAAGACCATGTAATTGTCACCCGGAGCGTCGGGCTTGAAAATGGCCCACACCGCATCAATGTCACTCAGGTCACGCTTCAAATTCTGGGTGCTGACCGGTAAATCCGATACCAGCACCACCTCCCCTGCATAAGCCGACCATTTGTTGTTGGCGAAATCAACATCCAAGCGAAGTCGGTAGAACGTGTCGTTGTCAAACTCAAACCCTGTGGGCTGCAGCGGTTCGGCATCGTCCAGAGCATAAGAGATGATCTTTGTTTCATTATCAAAATCCAGTGAGAACAAACGAAATCCCTCCGTGTTGTAGACACTCCACCGGAAGTTGTCGCGTTCTCCATTGGTGGAATCAATAATCCCCATGCTCACGGTGAATCGCAGGATGTCTTCACTCCCCTCTGCCGGAGCGTAATCGAGTGGCTGCAGCAAACTCAGAAACTCGATGTCCGTTTCGTGGTCCGGTTTGACAAATCCGATGTAGGCCTGCTGCCCCTGCCCTTCCAGGAAATCGGTGACCAGCCCCGTGGAGCCGTCATTGGACTGCTCCAGAAAGGAGTCCCCACCCCCAAATCCAATCCACCCGTTCTGCCCGATCAAGTCCGCATCAAACGAATAACCTTCGTCCTCTTCGAATTGAGTTTCGTAAATCAAAGTAGAGATCTTCGATTCCGATTGAGCCTGCATCAAACCGATGGTCGCCACACATCCCAACAACGTGACAGATATCCCTTTTTCGAACATAGCGGTCCCCTTCTTTGATGATTAACGTCCAGGACGACTTGGACCACTTGAACTGGAACTCGAACCCGAGCTTGAGCTGGAACTGGATCCACCTCCTGAACTCGAAGGCCGACTACGTGTGGCGGGCGCGGAAGACCTGAAGCTGGGCACTGATCGCGAAGGCGCCGACATGGATCGCTGACTGACGGATCCCGAACTGCCACGCGTCGTGGGGGCAGGTCGTGTCACGCTACGTGAAGGCGTGGATCGGGGCGCAGGCATGCTCCGGGTGGTCACTTGCGGTGTCGAACGCGGGGCCATGTTTCTCGTACTGGGTGCGGAGAAGGTAGGCCTTGAACTGGTCGATGGAATCTGAGTCCTGCGCGTCGTGATGGATGGTCGACTGACGCTCGCCGATGATTCCGCGCTTCGACTCCTCATGTTCGAGGTCGATCGATTCTGCAGCGTCGGACGACTCGTCACGTTGGGTGATACGGTCCTTGGACTTGAACTCACACTGCTGGATGAAGTCCGGGGACGCGGAGTGTAGGAAATGGAATCCCGTGAACTTGTGTTTGATCTCGTCGTAACAGACGGCTGAGCATAGGTCGGACGCCTTGCTTCGTTTCGATTGGAACTGCTGGTGACAGACCTTGACCTGCTGGTCGTGGAAGGTCTGGCAGATAGAGTGCTGCTCCGTGTTGTTCTGGTCGGACGCGCACTGGATCGCACCTGATTACTTGATGAACTGGAAGCCGAGGGGCGTCTCAGATTTGCTTCGCTGGATCGATTTCCGGCCGAACGGGCAGAAAGATTGGTGCTCGGACGTTTCGTATTGGCCGAAGAGGTCTGAAGCCTGGAAGATGTCCCTTCCCCACGCGCAAGTGCGATCTTTTCTGCATCCCGATTGGGACGCGTCAAAGCCGGACGATTCTTTTGCTTGCTCAGGATTCTTTGTGGCACTTCTTTGGATTGCTCGGGCAATTTAGGCCGATAAACAGGCAACGACCGTGGTAGTCTGGCTTCGCCACTTGCCAACTTCACACCTTCCACCGAATCAACATCTTTCAAAGGAACTCGCTTGATTTCCTGGCTCGTGCCTGTCGCGATACGTTCCGGGCTGATACCGTTGTTCACCACGACGTTGTTGTTGGTGATGTTGTAATTGTTCACGATGGTGGTTCGATTGTAGATGCTACGTGCCTGATCCCGACCGAGGCGATGACGCCCCACATGGTGGTGGGTGAAATTGCGGCGTGATACGAAATGGAAATGATCATAAGTCAAGCCAAAGCCAAATCCGACAGATACATTCTTGCCATGATAGGTGAAGCCAAATCCGGATCGATAAGTGGCAGCAGGCGGCAACGGTGCCCAGCCGCAGTAGGCGTCTGAATAACGCCAGGTCACCCAGGATGGTCCCCAAACCGTGTCAGGTACCCAAACCCATCCGTAATTCCCATGACGGGACCACCGACCATAATGGAATGGCGCCCATCCCCAACTGTAGTAGGAATGCCAATACCAGCCATTGTTGGTATAAACCCAACGGCCATTATCACTATATGGCTGCCAATGCACGTTGGTGACGGCCACTGTCGGGCGCCAGCACCATCCATAGTTGTCGACATGCACCCAACTTCCGTAAGGAGCCAGTTGGTCATGGAAATACTCCCGCGTCACAACCCGGGTTTCCGTCACCGTCGTCTGAGGCGCTGGTTCGGTGGCTGGCGGTGGATTTCCGGCATAGACCGGAGCCTGCACTTGCGAGACACTGGTTGCCGGAGGAACTTCCTCAACTGGAGCATCACTTTGAACAAGCATCTGTTCAGCCGGTTGCCCCGTTAGAAACGCGTCCCGTTGAATCATGGCGTTCATCACCGCGTCACTGACGCCAATATCCTGCAGGTAAACAATTTGATCGGCTGTCAGTTTGAACGGGTAATGGGAATTCTCCGCAAATGAGATCAATACATCCTCACTCACCATCGATTCGTAGAGTTTGACCACATCATTGACTGCCGGGCTGAGTTGGACGGGGTCCGGAGAAGAAGTATTGGGAGCCGCAGAGACTTCAACGGCTTGTGCCACCGGCGTGGATTCCGCAGGTATGGATTTCTTGGTGGTCGTGGTCGTGACTTCGCGAACCACGTAGGGACGTCCGGTATAGTGATGGACGACACTGCGGTGCTTTCTAGTTTGGCAACCGGCAAGCGTCGGTAGGATCAACAGACCGACCAATATCGGGGCTCGCATGGTATACATCCAGTTTTTCATGATGTTTGCTTTGCTTGATGGTTAATGTCTCACTCAATGTCAGTCTTTGGCGATCAAAATCAACTTTTTGCTCCCAAAACGACAATCGAGACCTTTCTAGTTCTGACATCCATAGCGAAGATAGACGGAACAAGGGGACACGATCTTGCAAAAAAACTTCAGGAGAGTCTCTATCACGCTGTAGAAAAATGAAATAAATACGGGAAATCCCGCCCGCGATACCTGGATTTCGACTTTCGTCTTGCGATCCAATCCGGATTTCATTTAGTATAAGGGCTTCAGGCTATATGGCAGCAATCGGAAGATTCCAGAAGGGTGACGACATTTTCTATGCAAAAGTAGTTGATGGCGAACTTTATAAGCTGAAGGGCGACGTCTTCGGCTCTCCTTCATTCCAAAAACGTGCCACCAATCCAAAGGGCATCAAAACGTTAACCCCTGTGGCACCTTCCAAGGTGATAGCGGTCGGTTTGAACTATGCCGATCACGCTAGAGAGTCCGGCAAACCCTTGCCTAAGACACCTTTATTCTGGCTGAAAGCCCCGACATCGCTCATTCCGGATGGTGGCAAGATTGAAATCCCCTTTCAGGATCACCGGGTGGATTATGAAGCGGAATTGGCCATTGTCATCGGTCGCAGAGTGCGGAACGTGACCCCCAATGCCGCCGCGCGCTATATTTTTGGCTACACCTCGGCTCAGGACATCAGTGACCGAACCATTCAGAATTCAGAAAGCCAATGGGCACGGGCCAAGTCATTTGACACGTTCACGCCTCTCGGACCGTATGTGGAAACAAAAATTGATCCACACAAACTGACCATCCAGTTGTTCCAGAACGGACAACTGAGGCAGAATTCACTGACAGGGCGACTGATTTTCAACTGTTTCGAACTGGTGAGCTTTATCTCCACCAATATCACCCTCCTGCCAGGTGACGTCATCCTGACCGGCACTCCCAGCGGCGTTGGCCCGATTGAATCGGGCGACAAGCTGGAAGTCCGCATTCAAGGCATGTCTCCCCTGGTCAACACCGTCAAATAAGGGCTAACTTGCCCAATCACTCTTTTACACGACACACATATGCGTTGGTCTCAAGCTTTTGTACCCACACTGAAAGAAACTCCAGCTGAAGCGGAAATTGCTTCTCACAAACTGCTGCTCAGAGCTGGTCTCATCCGCAAACTCGCAGGCGGCCTTTACTCCTTCCTGCCCATGGGATTGCGATCTCTTCAAAAGATATCCCGTATTATACGCGAAGAAATGGACCGGGCCGGAGCTTTGGAAGTATTAATGCCCGCCCTCCAACCACCTGAAATCTGGAAAGAAAGCGGACGCTACGAGTCAGCCAGCGACGTTTTGTTCAAAGCCAAAGACCGGGCCAACCGTGAATGGGTATTGGGCCCCACACATGAAGAAGTTGTCACGACTCTGGCGGCATCGGAAGTAAGCTCTTACCGTCAGTTACCAAAAAATTTCTACCAGATTCAGACCAAGTTCAGGGATGAAATTCGCCCCAGGTTCGGACTCATGCGAGCCCGTGAATTCATCATGAAGGATGCCTACAGCTTTGACGTGTCAGACGAGGCCTCCCAAGCCAGTTACCAGGGGATGTTTGATGCCTATGTCCGCATTTTCGAACGATGCGGACTCAAAGCTCTTCCAGTTGAGGCTGATACAGGTGTCATTGGTGGAAAATTTTCGCACGAATTCATGGTGCCCGCCGAAGTCGGAGAGAATGACGTGGTCTATGTGGAAACCGGCGAGTATGCCGCCAATGTCGAAAAAGCCACCAGTGCATTGAAAAGCCCTCTCGCAGATTTGCCAAAACCCGATGTCAGCCAATTGCCGGCGACTGAAAAATTTGAAACCCCCGGAGTCAAGACCATCGAAGCGTTGACCAAGGATCCATACAATGTCCCAGCCAATCGCCAGATCAAAACCATGGTCTACATGGTCGATGATCACCCCGTCATCCTGCTCTTACTGGGCGCCGACCAATTGAACGAATCAAAAATGGCCGGATTCCTCGGGACCACTCAGTTTCGTCCTGCCGAACCAAAGGAAATTCACGGTATCCTCGGCGCCTATCCCGGAAGCCTTGGAGCTGTCGGGGTCAAGGATATCCCGGTTTACGCGGATTCATTTCTGGAAGGCGGATATGACCTGACCACTGGGGCCAATGAAGATGGGTTCCACCTTAGAAACGTTTGTGTGGAACGCGATATTTCAGTGAAATCATTCGTCGACCTGCGCACCGTTCAAGTCGGAGAACCCTGCCCGGTGACCGGCAAACCGCTAAAAATCCAGACAGCCATTGAAGTGGGCCATGTCTTCAAGTTGGGAACCAAATACAGTGAAGCCATGAACGCCATGTTCCTGGACGAATCTGGCAAGTCAAATCCCTGCGTGATGGGCTGTTACGGAATCGGTGTGACTCGCACTCTGCAAGCGGTGATCGAACAATGTCACGACGAACAAGGCATCGCATGGCCGGCATCCGTCGCTCCCTATGTGGTTTGCATCACACCTCTGGGCAACAAACCGGACAGCCCCGTCATGAAAACTGCGGAATCCATTTATCAACAACTGACCGATGCGGGTGTGGATGTGATCCTCGATGATAGAAACGAACGGCCCGGGGTTAAATTCAAGGATTCCGAATTGATCGGTTTTCCGATTCGTATCGGCATAGGGGACCGTTCCCTCGCGGAAGGTGAAGTTGAAATCAAGCCTCGGAAAGGCGATTTGTTCAAAGTGAAAGCTGAAGAAGCTGTCAAGAGTGTGCTTGACTGGATAAAGTCTGCTTCGTGATTCAACACGGCAATTCCGAGGACAATGATGATTTAAGAAAATAATTTTTTAAAACATCGTTGTCATCAAGTGCAAACAGTCACATATTGTGATCCATAGGCCAACAAACCACCGGGATAAGTATGAAGGACAAAGTGCACATTGAAATTGAAGATACCACGGTTCGCACCGATGTCAGCATCCCTGCCAGTATGGTGAGGGAAGTATTCCCGAATATCCCAAATGTAAACATGATTCAGAACCGCTACTTCAACGCGAGTGCCGTGTTGAACTTGAGACTGGCAAACAATGAGTTGGCCATCTATCTGGAAACATTGGATATGGCCGGAGATAAAAAAATTCCGGATGAGTATCTGAATCGATTAAAAAATGTGGATTTATTGAAAGACCCACGTTTTGCCGGACAAGTGAAAAAACAGTTCGGCAATTTACGCGAACTCACCGTAAAAGACGGCAAAATCATGATGGTCGGAACCAAAGGCACCCTGGAGGAAATGATTAACAAATGTTGATCCTTCCACCAAAAGAACTTCCATTTCAATTCGCTATCAAAACATCATCACCACATCTGCAGCTAGCCCAAGCAGCAGTGCTTCATCAGGTGTCACGAGATGAACCCAGTCAGGGATCACGTATTTGCGTGAAGTGTCGTTCGTAGCAACAACAAAGCGCACTGATCCGAACAACTCTTCTGCGGAAGTAACATCGACACCTAGAAAGTGGCCGGATGTCTCACTGAAAGACTCCAAGCTTTCTGCGCATATTTCCACCGTCACTCGCCAACGCCCATCCGCAGCGAAGCCGCGAGCACATCTTAAGCCCTCCTGAGAACCAGGATGCCCCATTGGGTTTCCGCTTATTGTGAGAAACAGTGATTTGATGTCATCCTGATCGCTTACTTCCATGTGATGGCTTTCAATTCGAACCTTCAGTTGTATACCGAAACGACATCCGCATAAAAAAGAATATCCGATAAGGTCGTTAATCCTGCGGGGCAAATATCATCAGGACATTCCAAGTCTCGTTTCTCCATCGCTAAACCACAGGCGGACACCTTTACGCCTCTTTGAGCCAATGCTCGAACATCAGATTCCAAGACTCCGGTCACAGCATCATCCAAAAGATAAACATACACCTGGCAAGATGCTTTCAAAGCGGTTTGGATGGCATGAATGGCATATTGAAAAGATGGGCTCTCAGGACTTGCATGCGCGACCACACCAAAGGTCATCCCGCTGGGTCCATCGTATGTAAGCATGCTGCGATCCATGATGTGCAAACAAATTTCAAGATGACCGGCCAGTGTGTCCTTCAGCAACCCACCCTGCCCATTCAGCCGGCTTCAAATGGCGAATATAATCAAACAAATACTGCTGTGCAAATCCTGCATGATCGCCGAAATAGTCCTGAACCAATGCCCCAAGCTCTCGGGGTGTGTTGGTTGCTCCTTTGAAATAATAATCGCCCAGGACTTTTTGCACCCACACATCAATGGGAAAAGCACGGGAAAAACCATAGGCAAACAACAAAACACAATCGGCAATCTTGGCTCCAACGCCGGGAAGCTCCATTAATTTGGAACGTGCTTCATCCAGCTCCAACACATGGATCGCATCCAGACAATACTCACCTGAAGCAACCAGTGAAGCACACTTATAAAGGTATTTCGCCCTGTAACCGGCCTTACATTCTCTCAACACCGATTCATGGCTTTTTGCGATGGATTCAGGCCCGGGAAATGCATGGAGTTGCCGCCCTGTCTCAGGGTGAATCAACTGTTCCCCCAATCGTATCGACATATGCCGAACAATTTCCATGATTTGTGGAATGCGTTTATTGGATGACAAAAGGAAGGAAGCCAGGCATATCCAGGGATCTTGTCGAAGCAACCTCAAACCTTTCCGGGCCCGGACGGCGGCATTCATCAATGCATCATCCGGAAAACATTTGATCACGGACTGAATATCAACATCCAGTTGAAGGTAACGAATGATGTCCCCTTTTACTTGCCCCATCCCGTTCACTCCCCGGGCCGTGATGCGGTCGTGTTGAGCCTGTGACAAACGGACCCACTGCCCCGATATCATGCCCTCCCAACTGTGTCCGGAGACCTGCTCCCAGTGAAAAGTCTGTCCGGATTCCAGCGTTTTCTTCAAATCATAATCTTGAACCGAAAAATGAAGAGTCTTCACGGGATGGAGACGGCAGGAACCTAAGAATAGGAAATGATGGACCGTGTCGGAACGTCCCCCAACAAGGAACGACCATTCAGGAACTCCAACTCAATTAAAAAAGTCGCCTCAAGAATGTCAGCTTCCAACTTTTTCAGCAAATTCAGTGCGGCCACTGCCGTGCCACCCGTAGCCAGTAAATCATCGATCAACAAAGTACGACTTCCCTTGTGAATCGCATCTGTGTGTATGGCAACGGTGTTGGATCCATATTCCAGATCGTAGCTTTCCTCGTGGGTATCGAAAGGCAGCTTTCCCTTTTTACGAACAGGAACAAATCCGGCTTTCAAGTGAAGGGCTGCCGCTGCCGCAAAGATAAAGCCACGTGCATCCACCCCCACGATGACATCCACGTCTCCCGGCTTGTAAGGAGAGGTCAAATGATGGATGGCAGCTTCAAATAATTCAGGATGTGCCAGAATGGGGGTAATGTCTTTGAATTGAATCCCGGGCTTTGGGAAATCAGGAATATTGCGCACAGCCGCCGCCAATGTTTCAGATGAAGCCATCATAAAAAGGCCCTATTTCTTCACCGACTCAAGCTTTTCAATCATCTTGCGCAGTTTGGAAAGGGCAAGATTCTGAATTTGTCGGACACGTTCCCGGGTGACACCGAAATGTTCGCCAACTTCTTCCAAAGTTCTTTCAGGCCCACCATCCAGACCAAATCGATATTCCAAAATGGTGGCTTCACGGTGAGGCAGCGATTTGATCAAATCAAAGAGCATGTCATTGACCGTTTTATCCTCCAGTTTCTTGTAGGGATTCTCGGCTTTTTCATCACTCACAATTTCCGCGAACGTGCTGTGATCTTCACCAATGGGAGAATCCAGGGAAGCCGGTCGAATGGCCGCACGACGTAAACGGGCCACCTTGGCGGCGTCCATCTCAAGCTCTTCCGCCAATTCTTCGTCGGTAGGCTCACGCCCCATGGCCTCCTGAAGCTTGAGCGCTGTTCGCTTCAATTTCGAAATCTTGTCCACCAAGTGCACCGGCAATCGAATGGTCTTGGCCTGATTTGCAAGGGATCGTTTGATGGATTGCTTGATCCACCATGCGCTGTAGGTGGACAACTTGCTGCCTTTGGTCGGATCGAACCGCTCCACAGCCTTCATCAAACCGATGTTCCCTTCGTTGATCAGATCCAGCAAGGGCAATCCCAAACCTTCGTAATCATGCGCAATCTTAACCACTAGGCGAAGGTTCGCCTTGATCATCTGGTCACGCGCTTCATCATCACCCTGTTGAATCCGAACCGCCAAGGCAATCTCCTCCTCGGGCTTCAGTAAGGCTACCTGGCCAATTTCACGCAAATACAGTTTGAAAGCCGTATCTCCGTCGTAACGTTCCCGGGAGGAAACATCATTATTGACAGCTGAGTCATCGCGAGGAACTGAAGTTTCCTCAAAATCATCCACCGGATCGATCTCATCATCACTCGAAAAATTCTCATCCGGATCATCCTGAAAGGCCTCGGTGCCCGCATCATCATCATTCAGTGCATGCAAATCATGTTCCTGAGAATCCAACTCCTCAGGAACGGGCACAAAAGAATCCGATGTAGGTTTTCCCGTAGACATGCGTGATGCGATGCATGGTTATGAAATTCATGCCAGCGATCAAGTAAATAAACCAAGAAAACTGACCCGATTGATATGGCTTTAAAGCGATTTTTCACTCAAACTTCAATCTGAACCTGGAGGATCATTCATGGTTCATCAAACCCTTTGCCCGTATGCAGAACATCAAACTCCATTCAGCCGGTATCACATCAGTGGACCTGAAAACACGCATGCCCTTCAAATATGGCATCGCTACCATGACATCCTTCCCTTTGGTCTTCCTCTCCCTGGATTGCGAAATCAACGGCCATGCCGCAAAAGGCATATCCTCCGATCTGCTCCCGCCCAAGTGGTTCAAGAAAGACCCCGACCAGGCGCCGGATGCGGAACTGAAGGAACTACGCCAAGTCATCGAACACGCCTGTGACATCTGCGCAGGCATCCAGGGAAAAACCGTTTTCGAATGCTGGCAACAACTCTACAACGAACAAGATGCCTGGGGAAAACAGCAAAACCACCCGCCCCTGCTGACGCATTTCGGTTCATCGCTGGTTGAGCGCGCCATGATCGACGCCTTCTGCCGCAATAACCAAACTACTTTTTTTCAGGCACTGAAGGAAAATGCATTGGGGATTCGTCTGGACGGCATCCACCCCGAGCTCAATGAATCCAGTATCGCGGAAACACTGCCAAAAGCGCCGTTAAAAAACATCATCGCGAGGCATACCGTTGGGCTATCCGACCCACTCACAGAAGCAGAAATCTCACCGGATGAACGATTGACCGACGGACTGCCCCAGTCCCTGGACTCCTGCCTGAACACCTATGGCATCCGTCATCTCAAGATCAAAATCTGCGGGGATTTCGATACCGATCGTCAACGTCTCCTGGACATTGCCCGAATCATGACCCAGCGCCCCCCGGAATCATTCGGGTTCACGCTGGATGGGAACGAACAATTCGAGGAAATGGGGCAGTTTAATGACTACTGGAACCGCTTAACCAGCATCAACGATCTGCAGCACTTCATGAACCACCTCCTATTTGTGGAACAACCGTTGAAACGCGACGTTGCTCTCAATCAGGAAGTTTCCACCGCCCTGCAGACATGGAAAAACAAACCCCGCATCATTATCGATGAATCCGACGGCACCCTGCACAGCGCGGCAGAAGCCATCCGGATGGGTTATGCCGGAACCAGCCACAAAAACTGCAAAGGCGTCATCAAAAGCGTCGCAAACCGGGCATTCATCCACCACCTCACCCTCAAACATTCGGGTTCGTCCTGCATCATGAGCGGTGAAGATTTATGCAATCAAGGCCCTGTCGCTGTTATGCAGGATCTATGCGTGACCGCCGCGCTCGGCATCGAATCCGTCGAACGTAATGGTCACCACTATTGCGCCGGACTTTCACATCACCCGGTCAGCATCCGGGAGCAAATGCTGCAGTTTCACGGAGATGTCTATCATCCATCACCCCAAGGATGGCCAACTCTGAACATTGAAAGCGGCCTGATCTCCACCCATTCCATCAACCAATCACCCTTTGGTATCCACTTTCTGCCCAAAACAGAAGATTACCAGTAGCCAAAATGTTCATTCGTCCGAGATTTGACACCGAACCGCATACGCGATAGGTTCGCAGTCAGATTATGAGCGACTTGATCACAAAAGAAGCCCCTATCATCACCATCACCGAACAGGCAGCCGACGAGATCCGGGACATGCAGCAAAACCAGCCCGAACATCAGGGCAAACCCTTGCGTGTCTACATCGAAAAAGGCGGATGCTCCGGCATGCAATACGGAATGGTCTTCGACGAAATTCGAGACGGTGACGCCCAATGGAACATGCACAACGTTGACCTGGTCATCGACCAAATTAGCGCCGAATACCTCAAAGGCTCCGTCATCGACTTCTCCGACAGCCTGAACCAGGGAGGATTCAAACTGACCAATCCCCGAGCCAAGCACTCCTGCGGCTGCGGCAAATCCTTCGAAGTCTGATTCTGCGAAACATTTCAAGGGAACTCTGCGGTGTTCCAAGTGGAGTCAGGTAGATCTTGTTGTCCCCGACGCGAGTAGATCGTGTCGTCCCCGACGCGACCCTCACCACTTTCATCCATGCTTGTCACCTCATAAAGGCCAGCCAACAGCATTCAATGACCCACCCTTCATTCAGTTCAAAAGGGAGCTTGCCTCAACGTTTTTCAATCTGCTAGCGTTTCCCCGCTGAGGCCAACAGCACCCCTTAAGCACACACAAGCCGGTGTGGCGAAATAGGCAGACGCACGAGACTTAAAATCTCGGGAGGTTTAACCCTCGTGTCGGTTCGAGTCCGACCACCGGTACCACTTAAGCTCCAATCACTTCCAGCAAATCAATACCGCATTTTGTAATTGCGGCCAGTGGTTGGAAACCGACCACCCCAAAGATGACATGCGCTAGACTAATGACCGAGCTTAAGAGGTTTCCAGTAAGATGGAAATTTGTGGGCCTTGGGAGACGTTTTGCCACCCCAAATCATTCTAGTTCTAGTTGATGAACCTGAATCTTTGTCAGTATCGAAATCAAAAACAGTCACTGCTAATTGGATGGAACGTCCGGATTGGAATTTCTGTACGGGAAAATGTTTCTCTGAAAATGGAATGAAGAACTCCGCGTTATAACCGAATAGGGTTCGCTGGAAGGAAAATTCATAATCGTCCCAATCTTTAGCATCAGCGAGGCTGAAAGTATTGTAATTGTCCTCATCACTCCCCTGCCTGACGCAAACCATATAAGCGCCAGCACCAAGCTTGTCCGTGGTGTATTGTTCGCCTAATTCACGTCCGTCAAACATAATGACAATGCTGTCATTGTTATATGCTCTATCCTTTGCTGCATCACGATCCGGCAGATACTCATCGTCAGTAATTGAAATCGCAACGTACAGACCTTCATTCGTCCATCCGAGTTTTAGTTGACCTGATAAATCTGAAGGGCCTGTCCAAAACTCGGATGAATACAGGAACCGTTCATCCAGTGGAATCGTTTCTTCGGACCGATCATCCCAATCCTCAAGATTCCCATCGATTTTTATTTGGTTCTGAATCTTAGGAATATCAGGACCATAATTTTTCAGGATTGCCATGTTGGAAAAGGTGGGTTGAGTTTCCTTCATAAATGACCTTGCCTTGATCACGACAGCATCCTCGTCTGACTGGATACCAACAGGTCCAACATAGAGAGTAGAGGTTTCTGTAGGTTCGCTTCCATCAATGGTGTATCGGATTTGGCCTCTGGACCAAAATCCATTCTGGTGTAAAGTTACCTTAAAGTCGGATCCAGTAATCGGACCACTTCCAGGCAAGATAGCAGGACCAATGGGACTCCACGGCTCTTCAACGATCTCTTGAACCACTTTTCCTTCTTTCGCCATATGAAATTCGTCGCGGACCTCCCCGGTTTTTCCTATCATTTGGACAGTCATCAAATCGCCATCTATATCAACGAACACCGAACCATGTTCAACGAGGGTCTGCCGCATGATGGGCGAGATCCCTTGTTTGGTGACAGCTGCCCCGCCATGCCCCGTCACAATCTGCGCCACACCCTCATGAGGATTCAATCCAACGCTCTTACGGTAAGCACCATCACCTTGAATGTTTCCATCACCATCATCCAAGATCACACCACCTGCAACGGTGGGCGTTTGATAGGCTTTATCGATGAGCATGGAACGTTCATAAACATGTGAATGACCCGTCAACACAAGATCAACCCCATGGTCTTCCAAAATAGGCATAATGCGTTCTCGCATCTCTACGAGCAGCAGATCAGTTGCTGGGTTGTCTGAATCGTGGCTTCCTTTGGTATAGGGAGGGTGATGCCAAAACGCGATTAACCATTCTGAATCGTTGGCTTTCAAATCCATTTGCAGCCATCTCGCCATGTCTCCGCGTTCGTGCCTGTCGAGATCATGTGAATCAAGGCAAATAAAATGAACTGCGCCATAGTCAAAGGAGTAATAGGCTTCTGTGCCCGAGGCCACACCACCAGCGGCGGCGTTTGTTGGAAGAACGTAGGCATCATAATAGGGACCATCCTGGGTTTTTCCACTTGAGGTATGCCCTTCATGATTCCCCATGGCTGGCCAACAGACGGTGTTCTGTAAAGTAGGCTGGTAAACATCAAAATAATTTTGCTGGAACTCATCTTCTTTTCCATCCGTATAGGCCATATCACCCACGTGCAAATACATGGTTAACGGTTTACCGTTGGAGGCAATTTGATCGAGAGCAGCCTGATAAACCTTTAATTGATCCTCCTCCCCTGTTCCAGAGTCACCTACCACCCAAATACGAACGGAGCGCTGCTCCCCCTCAGGTGGGTGGGTGGAAAAATGGACAGCTTTTGCTCTTTTTTCGAGTATGGTTTCACCATCGGAAATTTCGTAAAAGTATTTCGTTTCGGGCTCTAGGCCGGAGAGAGTCATCTCATATTGGTACGTATTGGGAGGAGCACTGTGCAAGCGACTGAAGTGTCGATCCGGGATGCCGTTTTCGACAACTGGAGAGATCCTTAGAACATAGTTATCAGACTCCTTTTGATCAATACTATTGAGCGTTTTCCCATAAGCCACCACGGGCTCAATAGGTCGATTGGTACGCCAAACAATCACAATAGATGAACTCGTTGAAAGTTGCAGGTAAGGTCCACGCAGGATTTTGGTTTGAGGGAGTGATAGAGAAACTGCTAGAAACAGTAAGCAAAAAGCAGCATGGAAATTGCTAGAATTCATAACAATATGGGTTCACCTTAAATGTCCAATCTAAAGATATTTATATTCAAGGTCGACCAAATAATCGTCAGCAAATTGTAGGTTCCGAGTAGGTCCTGGTAGTGGAAGAGTAGGCTTGACCTGTGCTGAGCCTGCCGAAGTGGTAGCCTACGAAATTGAGTCAAAATGGACCGAAATAGGAGGTAAAAACGACCGAGTCCAACCACCGGAATTGGTTCAGTCACAAACTTTAATTTCACCTTCAAGCCTCAAAATTTCCATTCATATCCTTGGGTTCTAAGGTTCCCTTTGAACCAGTTTCCACTCTTCCTCCAACTGAAAGCGCCTGATCCAATCAATTATCTCTGAACTTTTGAGTTCTTCCTTTGAAACAGCCAGCATCGCCCGGACATCTCGGAGGTGTTTCTCAGACCCACCCTCACGATAGTATTCAAGTTTACGAACAATCACATATTCTGGTGGGGCCACTTGTAGAGGATGGCCTTTGTATTCAATTCGCCTTGCGTGCCGAAACGCCCAAGCGTGAAACTCATCACTTCCGCTCAGGTATATGTCAGCCTTAAAACCCGTGTCATTATGGATGATGTTAAAGTGTCCTCCGGTTTCGCGAGTCATCTCTCCAGAAATTATATCAGCAGGCGGCATGTAATAATCCGGCTCCGGAAACATCTCCACTAGCCTGGCAATTTCCTCATGTCTCAAATAAATGATCAAATCAACATCATGAGTCAGGCGGGGCTCGCCATAGAGAATGGCAGCCACACTACCGCTGATGATGTAACGAATTTCCAACTCATATAATGGACGGACAAATAAGAGGGATAGATCAGGTTCTTGCATTGCGGAATAGACGCGTTACTTCTTTGGAAATCTCTTGATCTGTCCAATCAGAATGGAGCTTGCGTAACCATGAAACCTTCAACTCTCGAGCTGACCAGTAAAGGCTTTCTGCTAATGCCAGACGCTTTTCCGGAGTCATCCTCCGAAATACTTCGAACTGCTCGTGAGTCGTTTGTTCATCCCTCAGCACTTCGATATCTTGGCAAAATTATTGGGAGCATGCAAGGTTTGGACTGTCTGTCAGCAGATTGTAGGTTTCGAGTGAGTCCTGGTGGTTGAAGAGTAGGCTTTACCTGTTCTGAGCTTGTCGAAGGACCTGTGCTGAGCCTGCCGAAGTAGCAACCTGCTGAAATGGGTCAATATGACCCGAAATAGGCGCTAAAATCGACCGAGCCCGACCACCGGTGCCAATTGCTCTCCAATTACTTCCAACAATTTCGAACTATTTTTTGTAATTGCAGCCAATGGTTGGAACCCGACCACCGGATATGGATTATATAAGCCGGGTTCACACCAAAGTTTGGGGATTTCATATTCTCAGTTGATGAGGGAAGCACCACTTGATCACTCCACTATTACCAGTCGGAACTTACCTGGCGCCAGCCAAAGCCCGGAGAGACGGGAATGTATGAAACCGAAAAGAAACAATGAAACGAAAAAAAGGAAGAAGTAACGGAAAGTCTCTATCG
>Ga0255761_10000742_pt1 | contig 30136 bp, 10 predicted proteins | sample 071ome_29_FD_179961 | JGI IMG/M metagenome (GOLD analysis project Ga0255761, IMG submission 179961) | Coastal salt marsh microbial communities from the Groves Creek Marsh, Skidaway Island, Georgia - 071407BT metaG (version 2) | ecosystem: Environmental > Aquatic > Marine > Intertidal zone >... | reverse complement strand
CAGGGTACGATTATGTTATGTTTATAAGAGATGGAGAGGTGGTAGAAGAAAGATCTGTGGTTCCTGGAGAAGTCCTAGAATTTCAGAGTTCTATACTAATGGGTCAGGGTGCAAGGTTTGATTTAAGGACCCTCAACATCGCGAATAGCGATAAACTAGAGTATGACTTTCTGTATCTTAATCAGAGCCAGACAAATGGAACGGGCTGGAAATATAAAGGGAGTTTGTTAAACGTGACGGGCTCATTACGGATGGATTACCCTAACCCTCTTTCTCCTAATGACTATGAGTATAACATATTAAAAAATATTCGTCATAATACAACGACGATTTATGAGAGCAACGATCTACCTACTGGATTAACTAGCGGTTTGTCTGAGTGTTTGAACTCTAATTATATAGGCCGTACTGGTCAGAAGGGCGATGCTGTGAATTACGACAATTATAGCAATATATTTGTATGTAGTGATAAACATACACCTTTTGACAATGATAAGATAGAACTTATCAATCCTCAAGGAGTTCCGATAATAATTTATGGTGGCAAAGATGGTACGATCCTCACAAATTATTCAAACGTTGATCTTCCGCTCTATATAGAGCAAGAGGTGTGGAGGCTCGGATTCAATGTACCTAAACAGGGTAGAAGTATGTATTCTATTGAACCTGAATTTAAAAGTTTTTGCTCAATAAGGGTTAGGACGATCACGGCCGATTTATATGCGAATATAGATCCTGAGACTGGTGATGTTGGCAATGTGAGTGTAGGTTCAGGGTTTAAGGAAAAAAAATACACCATGTATATTAATGAGCAATCTTGGAGCAACAACTTAACGCTTTCTGTTGGCGCATCAAGTTCACCTCAATTAGGAAATTTTGTAATAGGAGGAAACTCTTACAACGTTAAAATTTCAAATTATCACCAGCATTATCTGTCTTGGAGCACAATGGATTTCGAGCTTGCTGGTGCGACATTGTCTATTGATCCGTATTTTACTGCCAATACTCCTTCTTCGCAACACAATATAACTTATCGTATACCAGAAATAAATAGATCATCTTCTTCTATTGCTTACAATCAGCTTTTCGCTATAACGGAGGCTGGTCTTGCTGTAGACGCTGGAATCTTGGTGGTTAATTGGAGTATACCCCCTTATTCAAACCAAATTAACACAGGAAACACATAATGTCAAAGTTAAATTTTACTCAAAATTTGCTAGTTGCAGGTAATACAGGCTCGTGTACTACAGGTGTCGAATTTACTTTAAGATTTACCGATACTGTATCTGGGATCAAGGAAATAATTTTATCTAGAGAGAACACAGACGGTTATCATACTTTTGGGGGTATTAGTGTTGCTAATAGCGTAGGCGCTACTGTTTCACAACTAGAGGCTGGAGATCTAGATAGGGTAAAAAATGTCTCTTTTAGTTTTACCACTACTGCTGACGCAACAGAATCTTATGTAGATTTTACAATTAGTCTTTTTGTAAATGAGGCTAGATTCAATGTTATCAAAGCTGAATTATTAGAACAAGACGTATTAGATTTTATTACAGTAGATTGTCTTACCGATGTACCTTTGATTAGTCCTACTCCAACAGAAACACCAACACCTACTCTAACAGAAGGTTTTAACAATACTTGGAGAAAAATTCCAATATTTGACATAGATAAAGTATTAGAAATAGGAGATGTTATATATTCTTCAGAAATACTAGACCAATATTCTTTAGATGATGTACAAGCTCTTAATAATCAATATTTTGAAGACTATGATGTTTTTTATGTTAGGCAAGAAAAAGAGAACGTAATTTATACCGTAAAGCCGGATAGTGATGATCCTACAACCATGAGAGTTGTAGATTTTGCATTATGTCCAACACAGACCGTGACTCCCAGCTTTACACCCACAAATACTAAAACACCATCAAATACGCCTTCGTTAACAACAACCATAAGCAGTACTCCAACCAATACGATAACTCATACTAGAACAAGCACACCAACACACTCTCCGACCAGATCTGTTACTCCAACTATCACACCAACAAACACATCCACCGTTACTCCTTCTCAAACCGAACCAGATCAGGGTTACGCATATTATTATATTGCTACTAATGTTGATGGCTTATGTTATGGTATTGAATCGATAATACCAACAATATTAGTGTATGACAGCGAAATAGACGGAGTATTTGATGTTAATAACAGAATACCAAAAATCAATAACGCTGTAGATGTGGATGATTGGTGGAAATTTGATGAATTAGAAAAAAGGTTAGGAGTAGAGCCGGATATATATGATCAACTATATATTCGTAGCACAAAAGACGATAAGAATACAGTAATTGTGATAAAGAAAGCGCTAGGAGATAATCATGCTTATGTGAGTGGTTATGGTCCTGATGTTTACTGTTTGACGCAAACGCCAACTGAAACTGCCACCCCAACCCCCACCCCGACACAAACACTCACCGCTACTGCAACATCTACTATTACTCCTTCATTAAGCCCTAGTCCAGTATTAAATAAAAACATATTTGTTATCCTTAACAAGCCAGCTGAATATAGTATTGTTATATCTAATCGCTCTAGATATACCCATATATTTAACAAGGACGGGGATTTTAATGTCAGTGGTACGTTGATTTTAAATCAACCACTATATGGTCAGCCTAATCTTGAGTACGACAATGTAGACTTAGATTCGCAGTATACCTTGGAGCAATTTAGGAATATCTTGGGACAACCTGATTTACAAACAGCATACGCTTATAGCATAGACTCCAAAAAAATATATGAAATCAAACTCAGACAGGATGTTTTAGTAGCATCAAATGAAATGCTTATTCCATCCCCGACACCATCTCACACCACAACCAAAACACAAACCGCAACACCAACCCTTACCAGAACAGCAACTTCCACACCTCCGCTTACTCCTTTACCAACAGACACTCCTCAACCAACACTCACACCAACCAATAGTGTTACTCCCACAAATAGCCCCACATCCTCTGTAACACCTACAGTTACATCTACTCCTGGAGGAACTCCAGAACCAACACCTCCGGTCAGCAATACGCCAACAAATTCTCAGACACCAACCCCTAATCCAACAGGAACGCCAACAGTAACCCCAACACCTGTTATGATTTCTAAAAATATACAAATCCAAATGGATCGATTAGAGGTCGGTAGATCTTATACTATCGAAATTATGGATACTCTTAATCCTTTTTCTGAAGTCAGGGTATATCCAGCATCGCAAACAATCATAGCCAATCAATCTGTTCAAAATATTGCTGTTAGATTAGATTTTAGTGGATCGATCAGTTTGATTAATTTAAGTATTATGATCAAAGATAATGTGAACGGCTCTATAGACTATAATAATGTGATTGTTCATACTACTAATTTTCAGGAGTGTTATTAGTGATTACTCTATCAGATTTTAAGCCAGACGACATTGAATATAGTAGTCGTATCAGCATTAGTGAGGATAAAAAAGAGACAGCAAGATATATTTACATTTTAGTGGAAAAATCACAAGACGCATTTGATTTTGCACAAAGAATCGAAATAGATTATCAATATGAATAAAAAATGGACTTATGGATTTTATATAGATCAAAATAATAACAAAATTAGCCCTGCTGATGTATTGCTATATAAAAATTCTTATAATTCAGAATATAGCCTAAATAATAATTATTATAGTCAAAACGAGGAAAGTGTTGATTTAGATGCGTCTAGACAACACATTTCTTTTAATCTATTGGCTGATGTTGTTAATATAACTTTTAATAGTGATATTTTTGGCATCAGAACTCTTAGAAATAGTAATAATAATGTAATTTTTTCATTGCCGTTTGATGATTCTGATGATTTACCCTATATAGAGTTTATAGACTATCAAGACAATAAGTATATTTGTCGTTTATCAGAAATGCGGTTTGTGAATCAATTCACTATTTCTACAACACTTCCCAAACCAATAATTAATTGTACAAAAATTAAATTTGTTTCTTATAAGCCTAAGATATTAACTTATTATGTTAGTAATATATCAGATAATTTTGTTATATCTAACGATAAATTAGAATCATTGGACGCTCTTAATCTGATTAATATTGAAAAAAATGATATTTTTATTCCTAGTCATCTAGATCCCAGAACTAATCTTTTGGTATTAAATAGCCAGAAGTCTATTATTATTAATGATCAAAGATTTGCTAGCATTGAGATAGATAACAGGATTTTTCTATATCAACAATCTTACAATTCTGGTATTAACTTAGATAATTTCTATAATGCTATTGGAGGTCTATATATTGAAGACCAAGGATCTATTCGAAGAGTATTATTTACTAAATTAAAGCCAAACCAGTATTACAACAATATAAAATTAAATTGGCTCAATCAACAGGCAAACAACTCTATTAACAATCTGCCATCAATCAATATAGATGATTTCGAAAATATTAGTTATGCTCTAAGCGACAAGGTATTAGTTAGTAAATTAGAAGTAGAAACGCTAGACAGAAAATCTGTACTACCAACACCGAATCCAACAAATTCTGTCACCCCATCCATATCCCTTTCTCCTTCCGCAACACCCAGAGAATCTCCTCAGCCTAGTTCTACGCCATTAGCTTTTGATTATGTTTATACTTGGTCTAATACAGATCTAGAAATAATATCTGATATTTTTAGGAAATCAGACATTTCTACATTCTACAAAAATTTTACGGTAGGGGCTGATCATGCAATTGTAGAAGTTCTGACCAGCAACGCAGATAGAATTTTTCTTCCTTTCGGAAAAAACGATCAATATCAAACAGGTCTTAATTTATCTAATCCGAAACAGTCGGTCAATTATTTAAATTATACCATTAACAATATATTTCAAGACCCTTATAAGATATCTTGTGGATCTAAATTTTCTTACATAATAAATAAAGATAAGCAAGTTTATAGATGGGGCTCAAATAAAACAGGACAATTAAGTTTACAAGACTCTGATCAAGAAGAATATATACAATTCCCTAGAAAATTAAACAATAATTTTTATATTGATGTTTCTGCTGGGGTAGATCATGTATTTTTAATTAATGACAGAAACGAGCTTTATTTTAGCGGCCAAGTCCATGAAAGAAATTCAAGATTATTACAGCTATATTTCACTAATCCAGATCTGGACGGTAACTGGGAGAAAGTGTTCTCGTGTAAAAATCTGACATTTGCTAAAAAAGTACTAGATAGTAAATTGTATTTAATAGGTGGTCAATATGATGACAGATTATTAAATGGAGATGAAATTGTTGTTGTAGATGAAAATATTGACAACTTTATTAAAATAGCTGTTGGTCCGGATCATGCTTTTATACTCAAGTCCGATCATACTTTACATGCTTTTGGAGATAATTCTAAGTATCAATTAGGTAAAAGAAACCTAGACAATGCTCAGAATTATGCTAATTTCGATAATAAGGCTATTTGGGTAAGAAATAAGGATGATAGCATCGTTAATGCAACACCTACGCCTACCCCCACAACAACCACAACAACTAATGCAGAGACCACCTCTACCCCAACACCAACTGCTTCATTAGATATAGACGAAAGTCTAACACCAACACCTACTGTCTCTATAGAGCTTGAAGTTAGTTCTACTCCTACCACCTCATTAAATATAAATGAAAGTCCGACACCAACACCGACCATTTCCACAGAGATTGAGGCAAGTCCAACACCAACCGGCACGCCCCAACTAACAGCAGCAACAGCAACTCCTACCCCTTCTATCAGTTTCAGCCCTAGTGTAACACCAAGTATTAGTTTAAGTTCTAGTATTACTCCATCAATTAGTGTTTCCCCCAGTATTACAGCATCGCCTTCAAATTCTGGAAATGTTGGATCTGTATATGATGCTATTTTTTCTGTTGGCAATATAGGATCATCAGCATATACCATTAACGGGATTGCGAATTCTACTCTTAATCTTGTCAGGGGTGGTAGCTATCAATTTAATATCAATTCGCCAGGACATCCTTTCTATATAAAAACAGCCAATGTAACAGGAACAGGTAGCCAATATAATAACGGCGTTTCAGGAAATGGTACTTCAAACGGTACTATTATTTTTAATGTTCCATTAAATGCTCCCGACGTATTGTATTATGTGTGTGAATTTCACGCTTCTATGAACGGAACTATTGTTATTGACGATGTTTCCAATTTGAATATTAATAGTGTGCCTCAAGAAAATCAGGCTTCTTTGACCGGAGTAGGAACTAATGGAAGGTCTAGCTATTATGGGACATATGATCAAAATGGCAATGTTCACGAAATGGTATTATCAGATAATGTCCAGTATACTGACAACTTGCCTATTTTGGGAGGTTCATTTAGATCATCACCCGAACAATTGATGGATTCAAAATTTTCGGTAAATTGCAATACTAGATATGATGATGTAGGGTTTCGACTATGCGCTTCGTCTGATATAGCCTTTTTTAACACACAACAAGAAGTTGACAATTTTGTATTAGTAGAATATGAAAACAACCAAAAGCCAGATACAAATGGATTAGGCTATGTTCCATACCCTTATTCTATTTCAAAATATCCTGTTCAAAACAAAGAATATGCAGAATTTTTAAATTATAATATTGATAATGTTGATGCATATGAACTTTGGGAAGATGTGCAAAGTGATTTGCAAGGAATCTATTTTGATGGCAACGAATACTTATGTAAACCTAATATGGAGGATAAACCAGTTAATTTCTTATTATTGAGTAATAAAATTAGATATGTCAACTGGAAGTATAATAGTTTTTATTACAAAAAAAATCACAAAATATTAAATAGAGGTGTCTATCTTATTGACGTTAACGTGTCTCAGTTTTCAATGTTTGGTGGCTCTAAAAATATAGAAGAAAAAAATCTTTTTGATTTAGCGTATGATTTTGATCTTGGATTGATACGTAGGACAGGAGAAAGCGACTCTATTAATGATCCTTTTATATGGATGTGTAATATAGACGAATGGTATAAAGCGGCTTATTATAATCCAGAAACTCAAAAATATAACAAATACGCCACCAATACCGATACTATTCCAAACCCTATTGTCAATGTAGATGTTGCTGGTAATGGTGATAATGGTGGAACTATATACAACAGTAATCAATTTTTCATATCTATTAATGACTCACAAAAATGGATTGATGTCAGTGCTGGAGATGGTTATTCTCTAGGTGTTTCAGAGGATGGTTTGTTGTATGGCTGGGGTTCCAACGAAAATCATAGTTTATCACGGGTGGAGAGACTAAAAGAAGTTAAAGAACCTACAGTGTTATATGATGGTATTTGGAGATCTGTTGATTCATTTATGAGCAATAATGTAGCATTAGCCAAAAACATAACTAATGTTATAGATGAAGCAGAAATCATACCCACAAATACCCCAACCCCTACACAGAGCTTAACTCCCACGGTAACAAACTCTTCGACAGTTCTACCAACACCTACTGTGACACCCACTATTTCAATTAGTGTGTCGAAAAGCAGCCCTATGAATCCTCAGGTTCTACCGATTCCAACACCCACACCGTCACCATCAATAACCGCTAGTGTTAGCAAAACACCTACTAGAACTATTAATGTTACTCCAACCAATACTCCTTCTACTTCTTTGAGCGGTACTCCTTTTGTTACCAAATCACCTACACCAACACCAACCAGAACAGAAACACCAACACCGACAGTTACCATTACAAAAACACCAACAAAAACACCCACGCCTTCAGTTTCTGGCAGGGTGGGGAACGTGTTATTGTTATTAACAGATACGCTTAAAGATCAGTCAGAATATAAGTGGAATATAACTAGTAATGGTGCTGTGGTAGATCCAGCAGTTAAAAAACAGGGACTAGCCTCTATAAAATTTAATAATAGATCGCCTGGACGTTTTGGATTTAGACTTCCAGAGACATCCAGATTAGACATAGAGACTGATGATTTTACATTAGAGTTTTGGCTTAAAATGGAGCTTCCTCAACCAGGAACTGTAGCTACACTTTTTAATAACTTTGATGGTAATCATGTTACAAGCATGGGGATAGGCATAGCGAACAATCCTGGTGCCGTTGACAGCAACGGAAGATTAAGCTTTGGAGTAAGTTTTGGCGGTGTTGTTCAAAGAGCAAGGGACAACATAAATGGATTTTATTGGTACGGGGATACTGATTGGCATCATGTGGCAATAACTAGAAAAGGAAATGCTGTTAGGGTATTTGTTGATGGACAATTAGAGGCTATTAATGAAAAATTTACACATCCTGTTAGTTTTTCAGGTATGCTGTTCGGGGATTATGATGGAGACGAGTCCAATGTTAACAACTTTAGTGGCTGGATAGATAATTTAAGATTAACTAAATATTTAGCTAGATATACTGCTAATTTTGATCCGGAAAGCCTGTATACCCTGAGTGCTGGATGTTATAATTATCAATTTGATCCTAAAACACATATTTTTTATAGTACGGCATTTGCTAATGGGGATAAAATACCAGAAAATGGCACTATAACAAGAAACAATCCTTTGTATATCGGAGATGTTGCTGCAGGAGACTATGTTGATGTGTCTGCTTGGGGTCAGTTCACAATAGGTTGGAGATGTGACCCTTATGGTCCAGACGGAAGTATTGGTTGTTCCGGCGACACTGATGGTTTTGGTAATAGTCCTCCAAGTCCCATTATGGGTAGGCTTGGAATGGATCCTGTGTTTAAGGTCGGTTCTTCGGTTTCTTTCAGAAACGAAAGTAATGAAAGTCAACCATTTTATATATTCTTTACCGATATTCAATCTTCCGACAATAGAGGTTATTTGGATATTGCTGTTAATATTTCTAAGTCTTCTAACACAGCCCCTCCTTGTGTGACACCAACAAACACACCGACAAATTCTGTGGAGCCAACAAAAACCCCAACAAATACAACAACACCTACAGTCACATCGACTATGGGTGCAACGCCCACAATTACGCCAACCAAGTCACCCACACAAACTAACACGCCAACTGTTACCCGTACGGTTACGCCAACTGGGACGTTAGGTGCAACGCCAACAACCACGCCAACCAAGTCACCCACACAAACTAACACGCCAACCGTTACCCGTACGGTTACGCCAACTGGGACGTTAGGTGCAACGCCAACAATTACGCCAACCAAGTCACCCACAGGCACAAATAGCGGTTAAATATGTTTGATTTCTGCAACAACATCGACGGTGTATTTATAATTGTAACACCCATAAAGGAAAAATAATGGTAGACTATAATCAATTATTGTATATAGATAATAATAGACAAGCTATAAAAGCGTTAAATTTTGGCTTTCAAGATGGCAGAACAACCTATATAACAAAAAATGAACTATCTATAGCAGATGTTGAGGAAATCAGTAAAACTATAGGTAGTAAAATTCGGTCAGCAACGGTTTATAAGGATAAGTTATTAATTGCTGGAGATTTTGGCTTATATTTCCAGGATTCGGAAGGGCTATGGCAGCAATATATTAAATTTCTTGATGGAGGAGATCAGTACGCCAGTCAAGGGTGGGTAGAAAATGCTATTTATAGCATTAGTGTTATTCCTCACACCCAAGGAGATATGTTGGCAATTATTGGTAATTTTGAAACTTTTGATCTGATCAATCCAGCATCCGAAATAAAAGTAGCTGGTGCAAAAAACTTCTTGGTTGTTAGAGAGAGTGAGGATGGTAAATTAGCTCTGCCATATCCAAATATAAAAGAGATTAGCAAATTGTTGCCCATGATTAATGCTAATAGTTTCTCTTTGATTAGCACAGAAAATGATGCGGATATTTTTTCAGATGACAACATCGTGTCTATTTATGGTAATGAAGACAACATTTTTGTGTTAGATAAAGGAATATACAGCTTCAAGGATATAGCTATTAATGATTATGGTGTGGTAGCTTCTGACGATTCCCTATATGAGCCTTTGGGCAATCTACATCACATAACCCTTTCTTCTGCTACAAAAATGACACATTATATTCGTGGTGAAATTTTATCTGATCATTATTTAGAAGACAAAGTTTATATATCTTCGGGTGTGAATAAAATCGTAGATGGATCTAAATATTATCAAACTTTGTATTACACTCTTGATATTACAAATAATATTTTAATTCAGAATAATACCGTTAATTTTAAAACTATAAAATCGATACCAATTAATTCTCAACAACAATATATAGCACTGCCTCAATCTAATGCGGGAGTAAGTAACACAGAATTGGCTAAATTACCTCTATTTATCAGCACTACAAGATCTAATCCTAATAACGAAAATACAAAAAAAGACACAACATTTTTTGGAAAAGGATCGAGAGAAGAACCTTTATCAACAAATGGTTTGCAAGAAAAGGAGAATGTTTTTTCTGTTCTTAAATCAGAATTAAAGGGCTTGATGACAATAACCTTCTCTATGAGATGGTTTGTTGTTAATCAAACTCCTCGCAATCTTAAAATAATTATTCTAAAAAATGGTAACAGACTACAAGAGATATTCTATGATACTAATGACAGAGTAAAAAGCGTATCATTTTCTGTAGATGTTGGAGATTCTGTATCTTTCGTATTGGATCAAGATTATTACGAAAACTTTGCTATAGATTTTGAGGCTTATGTGGATAATATAGATATTTTTTATGCGTCTCAATTGGCATTTATGAATACATCTGCAAAAACAAGATTCACCAAAATACATAACGGCATAAGCCTACCTGATGCAGATAAGCAGGAATCGGCGGTTTTGATGGATACAAGTCGCAATGTCTGGTTTCTGAAACCAGAAAATCAAAGTTATTTTATTCATCTACAAGGAGCAGAAGAATTTGGTAAACGACTAGTTAAATACAATTTACCTAGCCATATACAACCCATTGATGCGGTTTTGGGCGATGGCGTTATAGCAGTATTATCAAGCAATGGAGACATTTATACTTGGGGTAAGAATACTCGTGGTCAATTAGGTGTCTCTACTTTAAGTGAAAATGCTATTATTGATCAAGAACCTATAAAAATTGACGGTGACGGAGGTTTTAAGTCAATATTTGTATGCAATAATACGTTTTATGCAATAGATGACAGGAATCATATGTACGCATGGGGGAATAATAGTATTTACTATTATGAGTATAGTGATAATGGTTTAGATTATTTTGACAAAAATAGTATTAGAAAAAAAATAAGTAATGGATTAATACCTGGATCTACACAAGATATTGTTTCATCTCCAACTCAAATTATTATAGCTAATGGTTTAAGATCTACACCAACTAATAGAAGCTGTGGTATTATTAATGCAGACACCGCCTCTGTTGCTGGCAGAGAATGGAGTACGATATCTATTTCTTCATGTGATGTTTATGCTATTGATCAATTAGGTTTAATGTATCACTGGGGTGGTTATAAACAGGACAATACTTTATTTGAATTAGACACAACCATATCTAATATCAGACCCAGATTAAATTTTAAAACTCCTTCACTCATAGGTGCCCCTGGTTATTCTATTCATTATTTTACAGCTGTCGAGCTGGATAATAATTATACTGTAGTAGATAATTACTATTATAGCACCAAATTAAGTAATTTCTTATTGTCGGACAGTAGTATATCGGCAACATCTGATTTATCGTCTGACACAGGCCCTACTTTTAACAATAGAGCTATTGATCTTTTGACATTAAAAAATAACTCCTATAAATTTTCTTTATCATTAGAACCAGAATATATACAAAATGGACTATTTATTAAAAATGTGATTAAAGGCGAGCGCATATGTCAAATAAAAATTCAAGACAAAACTCAAAATTCTATCACCAATGAATTCAATAGTACGGTAACAGCGATATATAAAGATGTAGAAGCTTCATATAATGGTTTAGTAATCATAGATTTAGAACATCAAACAATACTTTCTGGCTCTGGTTTTGCTGATGCAGAATTCTCTCAGCTTTATTTATTTTATTATAACTGCTATTACGAGAACTTTAATTTAAATAATCCAGGCAGATATTCTAGGGTTGCACATGATTCCTACATTTTTGAAAATAGATATTCAGATACAACAGTTAATATTGCACCATTACCAAATTCTTATAACAGAAGTCAAGAATTGACTAAACAAACATCATCGGTTGTATTTTACCAAGAAGCATCAGGCAATAGTGGGATCTGGTCAAGAAATAGCATAGACAAAGACACCAATAATTCTAGTACTGGCATTAGCAGCTTATCTGCAGTCGATCTGTCTGTTGGTAAAACCGATAATTTATTTAATCATGAAATACTAAAATATTATCATGAAAAAAGTCAGAATTTGTATAATAATAGTTTATATCACTCTCATTTGAATCTAAATAATCGGTCTAATCTTGCAAAAGTTTTATTAAAATTTAGAATATTTGATAATACTTGTGGAACAAGAATTTTTAACTTGTGTGATGGAGCTGATTGTCAACAAGTGAATAAACAAGAACAGGAACATGATGGGTTAACATCTTTATCAAAATATACAAATATTAGATTAATGTCTATTATTAGTGGTGAGCTTAAAATAGATTCAAATATAATATCTTGGAATTTATTCACAGATAATAAAACGATCGATATAGCCAGTGCTGAATATGCTCAATCTAGAGATGGTATTTTTTATATTTTACCATCTGGAGCTAATTCTAATGGCAGAAGCAAATATAATTATGCTTATATTATGAACGATGATTATCAAACGGTTGTAGATAAAGATAGCATTCCTAATTTTGTGAATTCTAAAGCTTTTGTTCTTTCGCTATTACTATATCAAGGTTTTATTATTGCGGGAGGCTATTTCCCAGATGGAAACTCTCAAATTAATAAAGACAAATATTTTATGATTTGGGATCACTATAATCAAAGAGTTTTGCAGCCATACGGGGAAGGTTAAGAGATGAGTATTAACAATTTTATTAATGTAAATATAAAACAGAATAGTCAGAATTTTCAGTTACTAGATGATAATATACCACTGACTCCCGAGCCAACCGTCAGCTTAAGCCAAACAGCAACACCACCTATTACTCCAACTATTAGTAAAAGCCCAACAAATACGCCTAGCAATACTGTTACTCCAAGTATTAGCCCATCTTTAAGTCACACACCGACACCGACATATTCTAGAACACCTACACAGACAGCAACCCCGTACCCAACACCCACCAAAACTATGACTTATACTCCAACGATTAGCGAAACCAAAGATTACTTTTATCTGAAAAACAGACAAAGAATCAATATTGCTAAAAAAATTAGAGTAGATATTGACTGCGAAGCTTATGAAGAGAAACTTAGACAAGAGGGATAAACATGGCTAATAATTTTAAAGTTAAGTTTGTTACTGATAATGATGCTAATATGGTTCAAACATCTAATTGTTGCGAACCTAAGGTGTATAATGTGAGATGTTCAGATTTAAAATTAGGTCAAACTTATGACTTAACTCTAAACAATGACTCTAATGATTATCAAAGTAAAATATTTCCACAAAAATACTCATTTACTGCAACATCATCTTTAAATAGTGTGAATATTATAAATGGTGGACTTTATTCTGCGCAACCTAGCGTTATTATAGAAGGTGGAGATCCTAATACCAAGGCTCAAATATCTGTAGTATACAACAATAATAATGGAAGATATTCTATTAGTGAAATTATAGTTAATAGCGCTGGTGATGGATATAAAAGTTTACCGACTATTAATGTTGTCGGTGATGCTATTGTGCCTGCTGTATTAGTACCAGAATTATTACCAATTAATAAATACGTTACATTTTTAGCTTCTTTTGTTTGTGACGCTCAGAGCGTACCTCAATTGCAAGAATAGTTTTTTATTTTAATAGGAAAAAATATGTCAATAGGGCCAGGACTATTTGAAGAACAGCCAGTTTCTCATGAATTTCAAGCTCAACACGGAGTTCCTGCACACAATCCAGATCCGTGTGTAGATGTTTATTTTGCTCATAGTGGATTTCGTACCGATTTAGATCTAGGTGCTGCGCCACTAGTGAATCTGACCAGAGAATATATAAGGGACGGTGGTGGCAGTTTTATTGGCATGAACAATAAAGTTACATTGAACGGCAAAATATGGCCCAGTAATGGACAACATGAAGGTATCAGCGGAATATTAAGTAAAGAGCAGAAATTAAGAGATCTCTTTAGGCGTAGCGCTGGTGATTTTGAAATTAAAAAAAACGGATCTGTTGTTTTTAGTGGAATTAATGCCAAGATTATATCATATACTGCCAATAACACCTCTGATAATTGGAGTACTAGTTTAGACTATAGTGTAGAATTAGAGTTTTTTGAGGATGTAGTTCAGAAGCCGAATGGTGGTACAAAATACAGGGTTAGTCAAGTTAGTGAGAATTGGACGATAGAGCCTCAAGAAGTAATTTATAGTAGTATCAGTAAAAGTATTATAAAACAACCAGAAACAGAACCACAAGTCGTTGCTGGAGGTACAGGAGAAACACAAAGTAAAGCTATTGCTCTGAGTGGAATTCCTCAATATAGAATTACTAGGCAGTTGTCTGCTGTTGGTATTCCTAGTAGTGGTTTTAGTAGCCATATTGGTAAAACAGATAACGGTAATGACCCTCAGTATAATTACCAATCAACAGGTCAAAATCAATCAGATAAATATGACGCATATTTGAATGCAAAAAGGTGGGTTGAAGATAGAGCAGAATTGGCGTTCAATAGTAACCTTAATAATAAAAGTTATGGTCCTTTCTTAACATTAACAAAAAATTTGGGTGGATTTCAGGATGTTCATCTTTATGATCATGTAAAAACAGTAAATTTTAGTGTAACCGAAGGGTCTTACGAAACAAACGACAGCTGGCTAGCTGTACCTTCTGGAATTATATTCACTGAGGAATATACAATTGAGGCTAGTACAGATGAAAGATTTGTAAGTACGGTTAGCATTCAGGGAAGCGTTAATGGTGTCAGGATTCCAAGATTTGATCCTGAGATGATCAAAACCACAGGAATTCCTACGACCGGAAATAATCAGAATAAAATAAATTTAGAAGAATATAATAATAAGGGACTTACTGGATCTCAGAGTGATGGAGCCCATAGTCATGTTAGCACTACTTATGGAAACAAATACGATAATGCTTTAAGCGGTTTTATATATCAGGTTAAGCCATATTTGTATGAAAGAGCATGCATAGGTCTTAATAGCTCAGACAGAAGTCAACCTTACAATCCTATTCAAGGTGCGATTTTTACAGAAAATCCTGGTAATCCAGCATTTAGAACACAAAGACGCTTAAATTATATACCAGTATCTACTAGTGAAGGACATGATCCTATCAAAGGAATTATAACTTATAACTATCAGTATACTAATAAAACTAAAGTTTTTAGTGGAGTTATTTCAGAAAGTGTGGATATCAATATTAACGGACCAGGAGATGTGGTGGCAGAAGCTTTTGTGTTAGGTAGGCCACTAGGTCCGGTTTTACAAACTCTCAATACAAGAACGAGCACAACCAAAAGTGTTAACATAGAAATTGTGGTATTGCCACCTAGTAGCTCTAAAGGTTTCCTAATGGATCAAACTGATTGCCCAGTTTATACAGGTTCTCAGCTATTTCGACAAGTAGAAAATCTGATAGAAGGATTAAAGCCTTTTGGTGAAGTAGACAGCGGTGTGTTTAATAATTTTAGTAGAGCAGCAAGAACAGGAAATGTTTATATAAAAAGCAATACATTTAATTGGAATCCTATTGAAGGAAGATATGCAAGAAGTGTGGAATGGGTTTATCAACCATGTACACTTAATGGACCATTAGACAGATATTTCTTAGGACCTCCAGGAGGCTAGTGGAGCCATTATTAAGTAAAAGGAGATTTGAATGTCGGATACTACGCCCTGTACACCAGGATATATTAATAAGCCCGTTGCTCAAACAGTATTTTTAGGAGCCAGCGTAGCTGATTTTAATACTAATTTAGGATGGGGAAGTCAAGCTTCTAGTGTTACGGTATCACTGGTAAGAGATTCAACCTACTTCAACAATAGTTGGAAAAGACAAAAAACAACCACAGACTGTTTATTTAAAGCTCAGTATCCTGCTTTAAGTGGTGGGCAAGCCCCTCATCATTATCATGAGACTAATGGAGATGATCTGTATGCCAGGGATGCGGACGGCGAGATTATCAAGAGTAAAATGACTGGGCAAAAAATGCTTAAAGGAAAAGTGAAATACGGATGGAATAATGGAAGGAATCAATTTTGTTCTACATATTGGATCAATCCAGACCCTGGTTTTATAGGAGGTCCTAACAATTGGACTATAGCAGGAGCTTTTCCAGGAAACAACAGAGGGGAAGACAAAAATTATACAGACAATGATGGATACGACATTATCGGAGTTCCTGTTTATTTTAGAATGTTGGATTTTGAATATATAGGATTGGTAAAAAGCTGGAGCTATACTGATGGCTCTGGAGGATCTAATATTAGTGTTCAATTAGAAAGTCCAGTATCTTTACTAGCAAACTCTTACGTTGTAGCTAACGGTTTTGTGGGAACTACAGGGTTGTATAATTCGGCAACCAACATAACCATGCCTCAAAACTTTAGTACTGACAATAATAAAATAACAACAATTAACCAGTTTGATTGGAGAGGAAACATAAGGACAGGTGCTGTACATAATTTTTTCAACGCTTATGGTATGCTGGAAACTTACGGTGGTTTTGGGTATAGCGGATATAATGAAAATGGAACACCTTCTCATTTGATTTTAAGAGCCTTGTCAGCATTAACCAGCTCCACAACACCTACCGCAAAAAGTATACAGCAATTTTCTACATTTGGTAGAATTGTTTCTAAATCTATTCATAAATTAGACGATTATACCTATCCTGCGAACGGTAGTAATTTTTACGATTTTGGACTGATACCACCAGCATTTGCAATACAGCCAAACGGACACCCATTATATCGATATAAATTAGATATGACAGAATTACCAGAGTTGCCAAATCTGCGTATTAACACTCCTGTATTAAGCGTTTTAGATTTTATTACACAATTAACAGAAGCTAGCGGTAAAGACTTTTTTATTGATTGTGTACCAGATAGCGATAGCACAGGTTTGGATATGCTATTAAAAGTTAGAACTGTTGATAGATTAAGACAACCAGGATTAACACAAGTAAAAGGTAGCATAGAAGGATTGATAAACAGTGGAACTTTTAACGACAGCGACGGTAATCCAGCATTATCTGATTTAAGCTATGGAAATGAAACTAATGAAAGTGTAGAAAGAAAGGTTATTATTGGAGGATCTCAACAGCGTTTATATCAAGCCAAAAATTATAGATTAGCATATACTCAAAATACATTTCGTATGAGATTTTTTGGAGCGACACCTGTTTTAGTCGATTATACAAAATATACCAAATCTACATATAAAATTCCTACCGGTTTTAGCACAAGAAATACCAATATCTCTCATCCTATGCAAAATGTACCAGCTGGTAGTGTTGTTAGTGCCACAGAATATAATACTATTTTAGCCAATATAAGAAGTTATGAAGATGGAATTAAAACAGATATTGATGGTACTACATTTAATAGTACAGAGAATGTATTTGCCGATGAACCATTATTATTTAGCAATCCTTTGAGTGGGACTACTCTAGGTAATTACGCAGACACCACAGATCATTGGTATAGGGTCGGTACTCAAGGAGCATACAGTACTGTTGGATATATAGGAGCTAATGTAGAAAGATATACTCCTTTGTATTTAGATGTTATTAGTCCATTTTTTGGTTATCGTTTTGAAGATTCCTCTGGAGGGGATACGGATAGTCTGAGTGACGAGGTGAGAAAAAAACCAAGAACAGTGTTTATGGACAACTTTACAGGACAGATATGTGTTGTGTGTGATATTAAAGATATACAAGGTTTGAGATTTAATTTAGAATCTTTGTATGGCAGTGGTCAATTTGTTATTACTGAAACAGAGATGCGTGCAGCAATAGCGGGATTTGATAATCTTGTATTGTATTATACATATAAATTGTTTAAGTCTGATTTATTTATTATGTTGAGAAAAGCGTTTTTAAATGGTGGTACTAGTGCATTTAAAGAAAATGGGCCAGTTGCTGGAATAATGCCATTCGGTATGCTTGATGATGAGGAAATGAGCGGCCCAGAAGGTCAGCCAGCACAGCCAGATCCAGCAGGAGATGATTCAACGGATCAGGGGGCTAATTCGATTGTTTATTCTAAAGCTTTTGTTACAGATCTGCAGATCATACATAATTTTTTAAGTCAGCTTGCTGGTAAATATTATGGTAAAAGTTATATGGTTCGACTTCCGGGTGTGGAAGGGTATAGAGATTGGGGTAGCGATCAGACAATATCATTGGGTAATGATAGAAAAGGAAAGCCTATTAAAGCCTGGAAAGGTCCTCCTAGTAGTAGACTAAGTTACGAAATAGCAACAGATGGAGGGTGGGAAGAGTTTGGGAATGTAATAGATGAAGATATCGTAATAGGCACTCCTGATTCTTATCGACTGATGGACGAGACCGGCAAGATTCAGCCTCTACTGGGATATAATGCTCAAACAAATTTTGACGGTGTTGCTAAATATCTTTGTAATAATAAAAGCTCTTTGTTTGGTACTAGAAACGGCGTTCATATTCGAGAAAATAAGGGTATGAACGTTTTTGGTCTAAGTACATATAGCTTTCTTGCAGATAATGTAGATTTTGATTGTACAAACTCTAAATTTGAGTATCCTGCATTGGACTATAGTGCTATTACTGGTGGTAATTATATTTTTACTAAGGAAACTACTAGGAAGAGTTTTGGATTGTTCAATGAAGATCCCGTTAACTATAGTCCTAAATTATATATCACTGCATCTGTTAGACCAAAGATAGTTTTTGAGCAACCTGCTGGATTCAATAATCCTAGAGCTATTATTGAATCTCCAGGACTTTTCATGAACAGCAGTTCTTTATCTCATACTCAAGATATGAATAGGACTCTCAACGCCAATATAGCACTAGAAGACTTGAGTCAAATATTATTTACTTTAAATAGTCTTCAGTTAAGTCAACCTCCTATGCCCACAGTAGTTAAAGCTCTTTATACTAGAATTTGTAGCATATGGAACGGTAGATATATTCGGCGCAAATCAGCTCAAACACAAAACAATCAAATGATTGATATCGCTCCCAAAGCTGCCCACCCATTTTTTGCAGCAATACCTGTAAAGAGTAATGAGCATGTATATGGCCCTTGGACTAATTTCCCCTATGAGAGTCGAGATTCAATTATACAGAATGCGCGTTATAACAAATTAAACTATATAGATAATATGGTAAACGGCTTATCTGTAGAAAAAGACGAAGAATTGGTTCCTTGGAATTATGGAGGTATGGCTATTTTAGATCAGGCAGCTCTATTAAAAGTTAGCGATGGTCTTAAGTATCAGAGCGTATCAGAAAATGCAAGTTTCACAGTTGTTGGCCCTCCTAAATTCGGACTTGGGGCGAAATTAGTATCTACATACGACACTGGAGGAACTGTTAATTTTGGTAAACAACAGTTTGATAGAGACGCTAGAACTATTAGTATTGATTCATTTCCATACACATGCAATTATTTAGAATATGCTCATTGGGCAAGTACCAATCCTACTATTAGTAATATGCAGATTAAAATTGGTAACGGAGGCATTAATACTCAGTATAATCTGAAAGTATATTCTAAGCCTTTAAGCAGATTCAATAAAGATGCAGCAGACAGATTACGAAAGAACGCGACAGATTCGTTTAAGGCTAATAGGCAAGTCGCCCAAGTCAATAATCAAGCCCAATCCAAAATCTTATCTCTGAATCAAGAAAGTGTTAGTAGAACAGCGTCTGGCGGCCCAGAACCTTTTACAGCCTCATCACAAAAAATGTTGGGATGGAGTCCATCTAGTGTGATTATGGCCCAAGGAGCTTATTTTTTATCTGGACCAAATATCAAGCAAACAAAGCAAATGCAAAATACTGCTGATAACAGTGCTAGCCAGCCAAATGATCCTGATGAAGATACTGGTGAAGAAACTGATCCTACTAGTACACAAGCGTTATTGTCTAAAAATAAAGTGAACTCTTTGGCTATTAGAAATTCTTTTTCAACAACCGGGACATCTGGCTATGCCAATAACAGAAAGGGTTATACTGGCGATATTAATGCTTACCGTAGCGGAAATAGTTATGGTAATTCAATGTTAGATAATCAAGGCGAAGTTGCTTTTGCAATGCGTGAAGTTCGTCACGGTTCATATGTTGGGTTATACCAAGAAAAAGAAGTTGGTCTAGACATTAACTTCAACTATGCTATGAAAGGTGTTATGAGTCTTGATGGTATTTTGTCTCCTATATCTTTTTATCCAACCTTTTACAATTCTTGCTATAATTTATCTAAATGGAAACGAGATAAGTGCCCTGTTTGTGCTGGATCTAAGATATATGAGGATTCTATATATGTTGGTGGGCAAGAAACAACGGTTTATCAATATTGTAAATATTGCACGGATGAGGTGGACGAGGACAATAATGCTAATAAAAATATTCCATTAATCAAAGTTATGGAATATAAAAGCAGGAAATCTCCGGTTAATCCAAAAACAGGGACTTTTAAAGCTCCATATATTACAGTTAAAAATCAGGATGATGAAGAAGTTATTAGGAAAAAGTATTTTAAAGACAATCAAGAAGATCAGGCCAATATTAATACGCATACCCTTCAACCTGTCTTGCAGGAGAGTGGGGATTTCTTCAACCCTAATTCTCAAGCAGAAGACAAGGGTAGACACAGTATTAGTATTGTTGGTAGAGGTAGTAGGCAGCCAGACAATAAAAATGAATTGACAATTAATAAAAATCTAGAAAAAACATATTTTGGAAATAATCCGGATTTTCACGGAGAAAGCGATATTAGATTGGCCGATTATTTAAGCAAGGTGGGCTCTACTAGCGCGAATGTTACATATGGGTTTAATGCTGGTCTTACAGACTTTCCGTTGAATAATCGATATATAGGGTTGCGAGGACCTATTATAATGCATGGATGGGGTTATGATTTGGAGGGTTTCCCTGTGCCAAATAAAGCCGATGACCCTAAACATATCAATAGCAATGGTGTTGCGAAAAGACATATTCGCAAAATGAAAAACGGAAAGTATATAAATGAGGATGATTATGAGCAAGCAGGAGGTTTTCCTGCTTCTGGAGATGATATGAATCAATATGGTTCTATTATCGGCGTCACTCAAGAGTGGATTACCTTTCCTGATGGGGTTGATAGATGGACGGAACCAAAGAAAAGTAATAAATTTTCCTTGAATTGGGGAGAAAGACCAGATAAGTGGCCTGTGGGCCCTATAGATCTAAGATGGGATGAATCTAGAGGAGTTTGGACAGCACCCATACCTAAGATTTATAGCAATGTTTATGTAACCTTGGAAGAGGATTTAGATTTTTATAGTGCTTCAAATCCTAGCAGAGGATTTTTAGTGGATTATGAAGCAGAGATTAGTAATGACGATGAACGTAAGGTTGTTTATGTTGTGGATAAAACAGGATATACTGCGCCTAGAGGGACTAGTTTATTATGTTACTATAATAGCGAGTCTGGTTTTTATGAACCTATTAGCAAGCCGGTAGTTTCTGCTTTAGGTACTATTGGTAGCGGAAATAATGCAACAATAACATTATCTTATATTATTACTAAAGACAAGTCTAGATCTTCGGACACAAAGAATTTTTCTTTTGCAAATCCTTTAGGGATGTATTTTGAAAGTGGTGATAGAGGAGTGTTTAATTTTATAGAAGGAAAGTGGACGCTGATATCAGTTAAGGGATAGGATGAAAAACAGAAATAATAAATGCACCTTTTTTAATTCTTCTATATATAATAGTTTATATGAGCATAATTTAATACCTAGTGCTACAGAAACTTCTGGGTCGGTTTCTTTTTATGACCATAAAGAAACATTTGTAGTGTCAGGATCTTACTCCTTTAAAAGCGACATTTCAGATAATTTAGATGAAAGTGCTACAATTAATGTATGGAATCCTTGTTTTTTAACAACTCTATCTCCTTATGGTAAAGTACCTATATATAATTCTTTATCGCCAACTATAGAATCTCGCAATAGAGAGTATACTGATCCTAATTGTAATGCCATAGAACTTACCACCTCTACTCAAAAAACACTAGGCATTGCATCTTTTATTAGTATTAGCGCCCCAAGCGCAGCATTTCGTGATCTGAATATAGTTTCTTATCCAAGCGCCGAATCTCCTGGGATCACTAATGCTGGTCTTGGTATTGACTGGTATATAGCAGATCCAACGGCTCTAAAAACTCATCCACAAATAGGTATTTTATTTTGGTATCGAAAGGTCAAATCTGATTTAAAGTATAAGTTTAAGTATCTTAAGCCTGGTACCGAGTTTTATTTAGACGTTGCTATAGAAGATTCGGTGTCTGGTCTAAAAGTTCCTGCGAATACTATTTTTGTTAAATTGGACAATCACAAAATACAAATGATGCCATATAAAGAAGATAAAACAGGTGGTTTAGGAACAATATTAGGAAATGATTCTGTTAAAGTTGAATTCTCGCCACCTGCAGGGCATAATCTTGAAGGGGTTACATTAGCTAATAATGTTATTCTAGATATTAGGAATATAAACGATATAAATAAGTATGTAGGAGGTAATCGTAAACATACTGATTACACTTCGTTAGAAAACTTTTGGGAAAATAATTTGGTCACTAATCATTCATTAGAAAGAAATTATATAAAGAAAGGAGCTAGTTATTTTGATATACATATTCCAGAAGCAGATGTGTTCTCTTACTTTATTGAAGACGATCTCGATAATGGTGGTGCCCGTGTAGACAATTTTGTGAGAGAATACTTGCCAGAGGCATTGGAAGAAAAATATAGATTGTTATATAGAAACTTATCTAACTTATCATATCCTGGTTCAAAATTAAGAGCCGAAAATCTAAAAAGAATTTGCTCCTATCTGGCAACAGGTCCTATGTTTACTGATATAACATTAAATCTAAGAGGTTTTTATTATTACAACGGGGGAGCTTCTACATTTAATTGGACCACATATCTGAATAATTTCCTAGATTTCGATTTTTCTGTAGGAAGAGTTTTTAATAGCGCTGAATTTATTACAAGGCTTAAACAGCTAAGTTTTTATATATATCAAGACATAAAAAATGCTGCTGGTGTTGACCATAATAGCTCTAGACAGATAGCTCCTAATTCAGACTACACTGGAGAAAAAAGATATGGTATGGCTAATTATATCTATCAAGCTATTCTTAAAAAGAATGATATGTATATGGCTTTTAATTCAAATACTTCTGGCGCAATTGAAATTGATAAAAATTTATACACAAAATATATCAATGGACCACACATAAAACTGGATTTAGGTTTTACTCCTTACATACAACCCTCTCTGCAAAGCTATACGTCTTCTGGTAGTCTGGGTGGTATAAGAACATATGATCAGTATATACAAGCAGGACCATTAAAGTTTAGAACTAAAATGGTAGGAGATGCATCTTCAGATGGTTTACCTTTAACGTATTTTGAGGAGACTGTGGGTGGTTATAGCTTACCGAATGTATTAGATGGATATAAAGAAAAGGCCGGTCTTGTAGATGATCAAAATATTTTTATTATACATCCCGATGTAAAAACTATTGGATTTTATAAACAAGGAGCTTTTAAAATAGATAGCAGCAATTGCTATGTAAAAGAATTGAGTGCTCAATCAGCAATTGATAATGGTAAACTAGATGAAAAACCAATTTTTCTAGACAGAGATGAACTGGCATGGGGAGTTGATTCTTATGGTTCTAAGTCTTATAGTGTTAGCCAATCGGACACAACAAATAATAAGGTTTTGTTTGGTTTTGATGTAGGGAGTTCTTCGTATATCAAATTGTATAGAATTTATGCAAGGTGGTACAGATATAACTCAGAAGAGCTGTGTTCTTGTCCGTCTTTTTATGAAGAGGTTTTGAATTATACTAAACAATATACCGGTAGTACTGCTGTTGGAGATGGTCTAGCGGGCCCACAAGATGGAGCTAAAGTAGGAGGGGGTAGTGGCGCATTGCTTGCAGGCAGCGCAGGTAGTGGTGCCATGAGCAATTCATTTAGTCCGGTAGCCTCGCAAGACATACCTAGAGGGGTTGGTTTTGGTCGTGTTGGTTATTGTAGTCGTTTGGTGATCGGAAGCAAACCAGGAGGGGCGGGGTATAATGATGTGTATCTTCCAGGAGTTAATAATAAGTACTCTCCCCCTATCAAGTCTTATGGGGGGTATAGTAGAGGTGTTATAAATGCTCTAGGCATTAAGATGCCAAAACACCCTGCAGTCAATAACACTCTTCCGATTCTTTCTCATAGAAATGAGATATACGACGAAAATATCAAATGTTATATGAGAAGTGGCGCTGGAACTGATGAGAGCTTACCAATAATCGATTATACTCAAGCGGGGATTCTATCCGCTAGAAAGGGTATATTTCATCCATATTTTGGTTGGATAGACATACAAGCACTAGAAGACAATACAGAACTTACCCCATTAAAAAATAAAACTTTTGTCAACAGCAAAAAAATCACACTTAAAGGCGTAGGCTTATTATTTAAAAATAACTCAGAATACGACTCTAGATATTATAGTAGTAGGATTCGTTTTGCTTTTGAGGGGGATGCGGATGATGACGACTACTATCAGTATGGAACAGGCAGAAATAGCTACTCTTATCTTAGCACCAAGTTTTCTGACGATATGAGATGCGAGGAATGTATTCCTGCAAAAAATTGTGACGCTGTTACTGCTATTGAGCGAGCAAAGATACGAGATTGTGTTAATCTTAATTCTATGGGAATTGGATATATAGATAGTTCAGCGACAGCTAAAGATTTATATCAACCAGCCGTTTCCTATACTTTACCAAACAATAGTCTACTAAAACAAAAAATTAGCAACGATGCTACTATCACTGACGCTGATATAAAAATACAAGACATATCTGTGAAAATTAATTTTTTAAACTATCCTAATCCACAAGATCTAAAAATTACACTTTATACCAATCTTAGCACATCATTTACTAGTAGTACTGATTTTTTTACAGAATCTGATTTGGTAGAAAAGCTTGGTGATTTAGAAGCTCAAAATCCTGCAAATGCTATAGTTCTATTTAATAGAGAGCATATAGAAAATTATGAAAAAGATTTTTGTATTACTTTTTCTGATAACGCTCCAAAAAATAATGTTTTTTCAATCAGCGATTCTGGCGTGATCAATGTCGGTATAGAAAGCTGGAAGTTTAACAGAGTAAAGAGTGGTGGAATAATACGCCCAACCATTAAAACTGACGGAGAAACAGAGGCCAAACATTACGTCTATAAGAATATTTTATTAAATAACGAACACGACCCTGTTTGCAATAAGTTTGCGAAATGGAGAGGTAGTGCTTTAGATGGAGTATCATTTAAATTGGTAGTAGAAATCTTTAATAACTATGATGAAAAAAATTATTCTTCATACATTTTGCCTGACTTTTTAAATGAAGAAAATGATGGAAAGTTTAAAAGTTCTATTTTTGCTAATAATATATGTAATTTTGAAATTGTGATTGATACAGATGAGGCTATAGACAATATTAATCACCCTATTACGAAATATATTGACTATAAAGATAGTTTTAAAGACTATATTAACTATGGAACGGGGGACGATCAGGGAGTTAAAAGATCTGGATATAATTATTTGATTAATTTTAACGAGAATACTAAATATTTATTACCCCCAATAAATTCACACGCTCCATTTAATTCTGTCACAAATCATAATACCTGTATTCTGCCAGACGAACAGTATAATACACATGCTTTTGTCAGGGTTCCGTCTTTAAGCAATATCATATTAACTACTGGTCTAGGTTTAAGTTTTGCTGCAACTGGGTTGCAGTATATTAATTTCGGAGACTCAGTAAGATTTGGTGCCTTTGTTGGAGCTATCGGGTTAGGGGCAATAGCTACCGGAGCCAACATGATTTTAAACGCTTTTGCGAATAAAAGAAGGGAGAGGAGTGTTAATGCTTATGATGAGTCTTTTTATATTGAAGAATATTCAAAGAGAGATGGTTTTGGAACACCTGATAAGGCATTGATAGATATTAGTGCTGACGGTTACACCTGGTATACTTTTGACGCTCAAATATTTAAGTTTGATGAACTATCTTCTCCTATTTATAAACCAAAAATTCTGGAGTATAAAAAAGAAAAACTTTTTGAATTTGATGACGCTAAATCTAATGGAAATGATAGGGCAAAAATTAGGTCTTTTACTACAGCTGGTTTGTACTCTGTTTTTGAGGGCAGTTATGTCAAAATCAACGATTTGAACATTAATAAAAACACTTCAACTGTTATAGACCTTCCTTTAATAGATTGGTCTTATAAACATGATCAGAGAGATGCCAAAAGACAACCTTACGCTATTGATCTGACTAATAGAAAAACTTTTCAGATAAATCATAAATTTTATGGATTAGATACTGACTATACTACTGGTAACTTTATTAAAGTAAATGATTCTGTCTGTTTCAATATTTTAAGAAAAAGCCTAGACCATTCAGCTAAAATAATTACATTTGGCGAGAATTCTACTACTGTCAAACTAGATGTTCAAGGAATTATACAAACTCCAGAACCTAGTACAGAAGGATACTCTACATATATTAAAGTAGCTGACTCTGCAGATGTAGACTTTGATTTTTATGAAAAATTTTATTTAGGGGTTTTTGAGGAAACTAAGAGTGCCGTTGTTGTTTATCCTTGGGATACTATTCCGTCGAACAGCGATGTTGATATAGAGTATTATACAGATCCAGGGCCAGCGAGATACTTGCAATCAGACAAGATCTATTATCCAAATGAATATCCGAACAAAGGACAACAGGAAGTTTTCCAGATTAGTGGGCATCAGGCAGCTTATGGAGAGGGTAGCTGGGGTACTGGAACTCCATTGAATTATAAGTATGGTAAGTATATTGTTATTCCTCAAGATTATGATGTTTTAGACACATCAAGTAAAACACAATCATCAAATAATGGAGGTTTAATATATAGTCATAGCGGATGGTTTATAAATAACTCCACTAGAACCATACTAAGTAACACTTTCACTAGTTTAAACTACACAAGACACAGCGGCGGCATACCCAATAAAAACGATAAGCAAAAAAATCAGTATTATGATATCAATGATACTGCACCAGGAAATAATGGTTATCTTGTTTCTGAAAATATTAAGGAAAGAAGTGCTAATACAAATAAATATGAAAATATATTACTGAAAGGAACACCTTCTCGTTTGGCCAACTCAGACTTGTCACAAATAGACACAGAGTATAGTGACTACAAGTACTGGATTAATATTGACGGAAATCAAAAGGGGAGACTGTCTAAAACTAACAGTGTCAGAGTACTCAAAAAAATAGAATATTCTTGTTATGAAATTAATAATGATAAAAATTTAAATTGTATTAATGTATGCGGAGATAGTCCTGGAGGAGGGAACTCAAGAGATACTGATGGTGACGGACCTCCTGTTGCCGGTGATACAGTAACAACAGAGTCTTTAAAGCAAAAAACTACATCTAATCTATATAATCAAGTAGCTCCATTAAACGACTATGGTGAACCTAGTATGGTTTTTACCAACACGGATGCAGCTATAGCTGCACAAAAGGCGCTATATCCTGGAGCCACCTGGAAAGAGCAAATAATAGAAAAAGCAAATCTAAGACTATCGTGTGGATATACTAATGTTGATACAATATTGAGGGTTAGGGAATATTATGATATGGCTGTGTCTTCCACAGGACAAACAACTTCTAATACTGGGGCTGGTGTGGGTGGTGCGGCTGAACAGGCTACGAATACTGCAACAAGAACAACGACCACTTCTGTCCAGGCTGTTGAATTGATTGACGCTAGCACTTTAATGGAAAATACCAATGATTTAAAAATAAGATTTGTTCATTGGCCAAGAAAATTAAAAAATCTTGATTTACAGTTTGATTCTTATACTCCAAATACAGAAGGGGATTTGGTTTATAGAGGGCGTAATAAATTTACAGACGGTATGAATATTAAAAATCTATTTTATAGTTGGATATGTGGAGCAAGTGACGAGAGTAAGACTAAGCCTATACAGCCAGTGGTTCCTCCTTATTATAAGATATTAAACGAAATGGTCTTTAGAGCTTTTTATGGAAGTCAAGATCAATTAGAATTCAAGAAAACTATTCTGGAAACAAAGGACGATTTTGAATGGATACCTTATGAATACGACTCCAGCATAGATTGCACTGCAACATCAGAAATTATAGGTGAACCTCAAGCAAAGTCATATTTCGGATATTAATAATTTATTATGAAAATTCTACCACTTGTATGTGTTACTAATACTCAAACACCAACAAAGTCTGTGACCCCAACACCCACACAGACTACCACAAAAACACAGACTCCGACATCCACTAAAACTCCAGCCGTGAGTCCGACATCTACGGAAACAAGACTGCCAACACCTACTCCGACTCCAACAACCACCTATACTAGAACACCCACACAGACAAGAACCCAAACCCCTACACAAACAAAAACATCCACCATATTACCTATTAAATTATTTGAGGGACCATATAATGAATCTTCCACTGATAGCGGTTTGCAGGCTGATTGGAGTTATTGCGCAGATAGAACTGATTTAGGCGAGGCTGAGTTTGTTGGCTCGTCATTTGATGAAGAATTGACCATTCAAAATAAAGACGGTAAAGAGATTAAGGTTGTTAATTACGAACAGCCAAATGATGTCATTGAAATAGATGGTAGTGCTATTGGATCTGGAGATCCTGATTGTGGTCAGGATGCGGATGGGGCTATTCCCGGTTTTGTTATTAGTTTAAATTTTGATGTTCCAAACGGGTCATTTGTGGGTCAAGCAAACATACCATTTACTGTTGAAAGACTGCCAGATCCCAGCGTAACATATCCTGCAACACCAATTAAGCCTAGTAGAACTCCCACTCAAACTAGTTCTATGACACCTACACAAACCCCTAGTCTCAGCTTAAGTATGACTGCTAGCAAAACCCCAACATCAAGTCCAACGGTATCTATAAGCATGTCTCCTAGTTCGACTGTAACAATGTCACCGACCGAATCAAAACCAACACCAACGCCTACTTCCTCTGAATATTGGAATTGTGGAATTTATTATCCACACGACACAGATCCAGACGATAACATCGACAAACCCCTTTTAGGTATACCAACAACACCACCACCTCCGTCAGCGTCAGAGCTTTGTATTGAGCCGCCAGAAAATATTTTTGGTAGATTAGAACGCAAAACAAGATATGTAATTGATGAGCTTGCTTGGCTATATGGGATTTCTGATCCTGCAGAAAAGCGTTCATTGGCAAAATCTGTTATATTACAGTGTTCACCAACGCCAACGCCGACCAACAGTCCCAGACCCCCAATTTTTACTACATAATAAAATCGCGGTTAAGAGATATTATGAATACATGTCAATTCCAATTTGAAAAACGCATTGATGACGAATACAATCAATACAAATGCATTACTTGTCACAATATCTTAAAAGCTCCAATAGATATGGAAGAATTGCCTATTATACCATGTTCTGGTAATATTCATGCGAAGCTGAGTCCGCCAGGAATATATACAAAGATTAAAAATTTCTTACATTCCTTATATCATCATATTAAAACCGGAGGTAAGAGATCATCCCCATTTTTAAGAAATAAAAGATACAGAATATGTCAAGCGTGCGAATTTTTTAATGATAGCGTGTG
>Ga0255761_10000736_pt1 | contig 30376 bp, 26 predicted proteins | sample 071ome_29_FD_179961 | JGI IMG/M metagenome (GOLD analysis project Ga0255761, IMG submission 179961) | Coastal salt marsh microbial communities from the Groves Creek Marsh, Skidaway Island, Georgia - 071407BT metaG (version 2) | ecosystem: Environmental > Aquatic > Marine > Intertidal zone >... | reverse complement strand
CTCATCCAGGCCCAGCGCCGTCCATGCCCCGACGCTCGACGCCGACGCCGACGCATCCGAGGGTTCGATCGTCTCCATCCGTCCGTCGCCGCGCCGCGCCGCGCCGCGCCGTTCTGTCGCGACCACCGCCGAGCGAGCGTCCACGCGTCCACGCGTCGTTCGGTTCGCGCCGCCGGTCGGTCCTTCCCATTTATTAGGCGAATGTGACTTTAATGTATGTACGCGCGCGTTTTCAAGAATCACGAACCGTCAATTGACCCCCTCACCCTCACCCTCGATGGAGTGCGTGCGTGCGTGCGTGCGTGCGTGCGTGGAGCCGAACGGAATGGATGGATCTCGCGCGGGCGCGAGCGACAGAGACGGACGCGACGAGGGCGAGGACGAGCGAAAACAAACCCGAGAGTGCCCCTTGAACGAGCCACCGGTGGACGCGAAAGACGACGGGGTGAGGGGCGGATCGACGGGCGCGCGCGAGAGAGAAACATGTCGTCGAATGCGAGCGACGCACCCAAGGATTCGCCGCAGACGACGCGACCGGGACGACGGGAGAGCGCGTTCGCGCCGAACGTGAAGAAGTCGGCGTCGAGGTCGAGGTTGGTGCCGTCGACGACGGGGGGCAAGGCGAAGAGAGGGGCGAGGGAGCCGGCGGAGCCGGCGGTGGAAGACGCGGCCGCGAGCGAAGCGAAACGGGCGGAACCGACGACGGGCGAAGCGGCGACGACGACGACGACGACGCCGGCGAGGCCGAGCTCGAGGTTGGGACGGAGCGTGACGGAAAATGCGGGGGAGACGAGGAAGAAGAGTCGGCTGGCGGGCGCGACGTCGGCATCGCCGGCGGGATCGGCGAGTCGGTTGAGGACTGCGCGCGCGACGGCGGACGCGGGCGGAAAGGCGACGGACGCGAGAGGTTCGGCGGGGAAGCGACCAGTGGGTTCGCCAGGGGTGGGAGCGGTGCCGCCGCGTGCGGCGACGCCGTTGGGTTTTCGTTCGCCCGCGCCGAGCCGGGCAGCGAAGCAGTTGGTTCCCGCGGTTGCGAGACTAGAGGCGAAACTCACGCCGCAACCGCCGCAACCGCCGCAACCATTCGCAACGCAGCCGGGAAGTCCGGTGGTAGCAGGGATCGGTTCGCCCGTGGGATTGGCGCTCGTCTCGCCGTCTCCGCCGCCGATGGCGATTCCTGCGCACAGATGGGTTCGCTCAGCGGGCTCCACGCGCGGTGGACGCGTCGGAGATAGCAGCAAAAGAGACGTGTTGGAAGCGACGGCGTCCTTTGCGGACGATCCGGCAATGACGATTCGCGATATCATTCGCCGCAAAACAGCCGAGGAAAAGATCAACGATGCAAAGGAGCGCGTCCTTAAGAAGACACCCAAGCCCATTCCGGAGTTTGCGGCGAAGAAGAAGGCGGAAGCGGCGGCGAAATTGTCAGCCTCGCAACCACCCCAAGCCCCACTATCCGGAGTCAAACCCATCATGGCTCCTCAAGTGCAGGTTATCGACGGTAACATCGTCATCAACCCGCAGTCGCTGACTGTGAACGCATCGGTGGAGAAGAAAGTCCACGCCTCTGAGTTTAGACACGTGGAAGAGAACGGTAACCGTCTCAATGCAGCCAGCTATTCGCGCCGAGTCAAGGCGGAGAAATGGAGCAAGGAGGACACGGAGCTCTTCTACCGCGCCATGACTCAGTTCGGCACCGACTTTTCACTCATCGCGAGGCTCTTCCCTGGTCGTACTCGTCGTCAAGTCAAGAGAAAGTACCTGATCGAAGACCGAGCCGATCCCAGGCGGGTTGAGGCAGCCATCCAAAACAGAGACCAAGATCCGGCGTTGTACAAGAATTTGATCGCCGTGCTCAAAGCCCAAGCGGCCGAGGCTGAGCCCGCCAAGGAGGATATCGACGCGCGAGTTGTTTTGGACGGAGACAGTAAGGAAGATGCATCGAGTGACCCCGAACCGGCTGCGCCGAGTCCGAAGAAGGCGGACCAAGAAGCACCCAAGGCGAAGGCCAAAGACAAAACAAAGGCGGTTGCGTTGGCGCCAGAGCCGGCGGCAGTACCGACGAGTCGATCGATGCGCTCGAGAAAGTAGATGAAGAATTGTTTGTACTAATAGAACACGCTTTTCAGAGGTTAAGGAAGTTTATTTTATCAATACGCGTGTCTAATTGGGATGTTTGCCAGATTCTACGCCCATAGCTGCTTCAAGCCGCGCGATGGCGGTGTCGAGACGCGCGTCTGTGCGCGCCAACTCGTGCGCCACATTCTCAATTGTCGCCCCGCGAATGCGCTCGACGTGATCCTTGAGCCCGAAGAGCAACCCATGAAAACCCGTCAAGTAGGACATGAGATGTTCGACATGCGCCTTGTTCGACGCGACTGAAGGTTGCGGCGTCGTGGCGGCATGATCTGCGTACTCGTTCGCCGGCGGCGACAATTGCGCCGGTCGAGGCGTCGGCGGCGGAGACTTTTGCGCAGCTTGTGCACGCATCTGAGGCGTCCCATTCGTCGGCTCTAGCGCCACGGCGACCCTGGCGGCGCCGCCGAGCCCCGTTCGCGCCGCCGGCTTGTCTCGCGCGTAATCCGTCTCCAATGCCTCCGACGCTCTCGACGGTGTCTTCATCCTACGAAATGACTTTTCAACCTCAACAACACCACTATCCATCGCTGCCCCATTCGTCGCGTGACGCCCCACCGGCGTCCCGCCGCCTTTCCCGGCCGGCGTCTCGACGCTCTTCGCCCTGGCGCCCGCCGACGCCTCGCACCCCAAGTCAACCTCAACCGCCGCAACGCACCCTTCGTGCCTCAAAAACTTCCCAAACTCATCCGCAAACATCGGACTTCGTTCTCGTCCCCAACTCTCGAAATCCGTCGGCGCGCTTCCGTCCGCCGCGCATCCTCGCAGCGCCGACGTCTCGTCGTCTCGAAGTTCTTTCAACACGCGAAACAAATTTCTCCACTCGGCGTACCTCGTCGAGACGACTGCGGAAAAGTTCGTCGATCCGCTCGCGAGTTCGGCGAAGAGTTCCGCGGCGCGTCGGCGGGATTCACGCTCCGCTTCGTCCACGCACTCGTTCGTCAACATCGGTCCGCTCCGCGCGGTTCGTCCGTGCACGTCGGCGTGTGCGGGGCGCGCGGTCAACGCCCGCGGAGCTGTCGCTCGAACGCGCATCTGTATGTGTAAACAGTGTCAATGCGCCCACACGGGTTTGAAAAAACAACGGTCAAACGCGTGGGTCATTTTGAATTACACACGGGCTTTTGAATCTTAATGTATGAAACGTGTATGTTCCATATGTCCGGTCGTTGGAACATTGTACTATTCTGACACTCCATAAAGCCATCAAAGGCTGGGAAAGAAAAGTCGTCATAAACACACTGGCGCCTTCCCGTCGCCAGGGGGAAGGCGTGGCGCGGTCGGTTGAAGGCGCCCGACGTGAGTGCTCGACGAAGACGACGACGACGAAGACGACGACGACGAGGACGACGAACGCGTCATGGGGGTCCCCTCGGCGGAAGACATAGAGTTCGGCGAAGATGGTGGGAAACCCATCGTACCGTTGGATGAGGACGACATCGCGCTGCTCAAGACGTACGGACTCGGGGCGTATAACGACGCCATCAAGGATCTCGAGAATGACCTGAAGACGATCTCGAAGCGCGTGAACGACCTGTGCGGGATCAAGGAGAGCGATACGGGACTGGCGCCGCCGTCGCAGTGGGACTTGACGGCGGATAAACAGGCGATGCAGGAGCAGCAGCCGTTGCAGGTGGCGCGGTGTACGAAGATCATCAACCCGGGGACGGATGATGCGCAATACGTGATTAACGTCAAGCAAATCGCAAAGTTTGTCGTCGGGTTGGGGAACGAGGTGGCGCCGACGGACATTGAAGAAGGTATGCGGGTGGGTGTTGATCGGAACAAGTACTTTATACAGCTTCCTTTGCCGCCAAAGATTGATCCTAGCGTGACGATGATGACGGTTGAGGAGAAGCCCGACGTGACGTACGGCGACGTCGGGGGGTCAAAGGAACAGATTGAGAAGCTGAGAGAGGTGGTGGAGCTCCCGTTGTTGCATCCTGAAAAGTTTGTCAAGCTTGGGATTGATCCGCCAAAGGGGGTGCTGTGTTACGGCCCGCCAGGGACGGGGAAGACGCTTTCGGCGCGCGCGGTGGCCAACAGAACCGACGCGTGCTTCATTCGCGTCATCGGTAGCGAGTTGGTGCAAAAGTACGTCGGTGAAGGGGCTAGATTAGTGCGTGAATTGTTTCAAATGGCGAGAAGTAAAAAGGCGTGCCTCATTTTCTTTGATGAGGTGGACGCCATCGGAGGCGCGCGTTTTGACGACGGTCAAGGTGGAGACAACGAGGTGCAGCGTACGATGCTCGAAATCGTCAACCAACTCGATGGGTTCGACGCTCGCGGGAACATCAAGGTTTTGATGGCGACGAACCGTCCCGATACCCTCGATCCGGCGCTCTTGCGTCCGGGTCGTCTCGATAGAAAGGTGGAGTTTGGTTTGCCCGATCTCGAGTCACGCACTCAAATCTTCAAGATTCACACCCGTTCCATGGCTGTCGAGCGAGACATTCGCTACGAACTTCTCGCCAGACTTTGTCCCAACGCCACAGGCGCCGAAATTCACTCCGTGTGTACCGAGGCGGGCATGTTTGCCATTCGCCAACGACGCAAAACCGTCGGCGAAAAGGACTTTTTGGACGCCATCAACAAAGTCATCAAGGGGTACCAAAAGTTCTCCTCCACCGCGAAATACATGCAGTACAACTAGTTTTCGTCGTTCACGCCGACGTCTTAGCATTTGTTCGTTTTCACACATCACAACCGAGTCGTCTCGCGCTTCAAAACTAAGCGCTCGTTTTGTAATACCGCACGGCGACAATAGTTAAAAAAAGCATCTTCATCGATCGAATCACCATTCAACGAAACGGGTCGGGGTCTGGGACTCCCTACGATTTCTTCGAGTAACGAACCGTCATCACACGCGTACCGACACACCGACGTGACACGCGCAACCAAAAAGTCACACCCGGGAGCGGCGCGATATCGTCGTCGGCATTCCTGCACACGAAGAGATAACCATGCTCACCTCCAGCTTTACCGGCGTCCGCGTCGCGTCCAAGACGACGCAAAAGGCGCAAAAGATCAACACCACCGTCGAGGCTCGCCGTACCAAGGCGTCCGCGCCGGCGAAGAAGTCTGCGTTCAAGGTACGCGGAAATGCGACGCGCTCGAGATCGCGAGGCGAGACTGCGGCAGCGCTACCGATCGTATCTTGCCGATATGCTGGTTGATGCGTTCTCTAGTGACTTTGAGGATGGCTCTGACGCGGTCGAAGGAAGCTGTTCGATGCGGAACGACGCGCACACATCGCGACGCTGATCTAATGGCGCGCGAGCGTTCGTGAAACGCGTCGACGGCGGCTCGAACGGCACCGGTTGATTTGGAAATCGAGCAGCCGTCATTCGATTGGGAAAAGCCAGCCAAACCAGACTGGCTACATGCATACAGTGCGGAGGAGAAGGAAGAGACTGACGATATTTTCACCACTTTTTTGGTGTCGCGTTCGCCGCGCCGCAGGCTGCCAAGTTCGGCTCCATCGCGCCGCCGGACTTGTACCCGGAATTCGGCACCTACCCGGGCGGTGGTGAATCCCCGATCGTTCCGTTCGGTGACGAGAAGAACGCCGAACGCGAAATCATCCACGGCCGCTGGGCGATGCTCGGCGTCACCGGCGCGTGGGCTGCTGAAAACGGTACTGGTATTCCGTGGTTCACCGCGGGTACCCTCTGCACTCCGGATGACTGTACCGCCGTCGCGGACAAGTTCCCGGGCGCCGTCGCCCCGCTTGCTCCGGAAGGCTCTGGCTACCCGTCCTTCTGGGCGGTGCTCGCCATCGAAATCTTCCTCGTCGGCTCCGCCGAAGCTTACCGTACCGGTATCTTCGAAAACCCGTTCCCGGAACTCACCCAAGGTGACGTCACCCCGGGTGGCCGCTTTGACCCGCTTGGCTTCGCCGAAGCCGGTGACCTCGAAGAGCTCAAGATCAAGGAACTTAAGCACTCCCGCCTCTCCATGTTTGCGTGGTTGGGCTGCATCTTCCAAGCCCTCGCCACCCAAGAAGGCCCGATCGCCAACTGGCAATCCCACGTTGCGGACCCGGTTCACTCCAACGTCCTCACCAATGCGGCCAAGGGTTTCGGCTTCTACTAAGCTCGTAACCAATGAGAAGCAGCTTCACCGCTCTCTCGCTCTAGATTTGGTCTCAACTCGCATAGACTCTTATTAGCTCGCGAGCGCGTGTGATATCGGAACAGAATGATTTCAAATGCTTCCCGCCGAACGCCTCGCTCGTCGATTCCTAACGCGCAATCATGTTTACAAAAGCGTGCGCGCTCAAAGCCGTCCATGTCTTTCCACATTCGACTCGTCGGCTGACGAACGTCGCGCGCTCCTCTCCAACGAGATAGGTCCCAGGCGCATCACGTCACTCTACGACGTGTATTCGCGGCGGCGATAAGCGGCTAACTCACGCTCGACGTAGAGAAACGCTATCCGTCGTCGCTTAATCGCGCGACGTCGACTGTATCGCACGCAGCGCGACGCGCGAGGTTAGTTTGAGCGAGCCGAGCGACGGCTTGACCTCGACCAGAAGAAAGGGACCAGAGACGCTCGGAAACGGCGAGAGACATGGGACGGTCCAAGGGTGAGCCCAAGATTCGGATCAATCCGAACTCCAAGGGTAAGGGTAAGCGCGACGTGGCGTGCTTGAACGAGATGTTCACGCTCTTGACGTGTTACAAGGCGAATAGCTTTGAAGAGGGCAAGTGCGCCAGCGCCAGAAAGGCGCTGGACGCCTGTCTAGATGTGCGCGCGAAGGCGCCGAAAAAGATGAACACGATCAACCACCACTTGAATCGTTTAGCCCGCATGACGAAGAAGTGATCGAGTAGAGCGTGCGCCTAGGATAAGATTAGTAGCTAGTAGGAACGAGTCGGTCGACTCGCGTTTTAAGAGAAGAATTGTTCAAGTTTTTTTTCGCTGTGTTCAGATATTACACCCGTCGCGTCAACAACAAATCCAAGCAACGTTCGCTTCGCTCCGGGATTCACCCACTCTAAAGTTTGTTCTACTGTCGTGATGATTTAGTTCACCGTCGCCATGGCGATTTCCTTCGGGATGTTTTCCTCCGGAATGGTGACGTACTTAGAGAGGATCTCGCGGAAGCGTTCACCAGTCATCGTTTCGACTTCAAGGAGTTCCTCGACGACGGCGTCGATCGCTTCACGGTTGTCCCTAATTTGGCTGACGGCAACTTCGTAGGCTTCGTCGGCAATGCGCTTGGTAGCGACGTCAATGTCGTTGGCGAGCTTCTCAGACATGGAGTTGCGAGCCATCATGCGCATAATCATGTCACCACCTTGAGCGCTCGGATCTTGGAGCGCCCAGGGACCAACATCGGACATACCGAAAGTAGTAACCATCTGCTTCGCCATGGAGGCAACTTGGGCGAGATCGCTGCTCGCACCAGTAGTCACTTCCGCCTCACCAAAAATCACTTCCTCCGCCGCGCGACCGCCGAGCGCGCCGACAACGCGAGCAAAGATCTGTTGCTTGGAGATTAAAGACGGATCTTCACCCGGGATAAACCACGTCAAACCCTTCGCTTGACCACGCGGGATGAGGGTCACCTTTTGGACCGGGTCGTGGCCCGGAGTGAGCGTACCGCAAATGGCGTGGCCAACTTCGTGGTAGGCGACGAGGCTCTTCGCCTTGCCATCATTGAGGCGGGTGCCTTCCATACCGGCGACGATGCGGTCGACAGAGTCATCAACTTCAGTGATGCTGATGGCGGTCTTACCGCGACGACCGCAGAGGATCGCGGCTTCGTTGAGAAGGTTGGACAAATCAGCGCCAGAGAAGCCCGGGGTACGCTTGGCAATCATTTCAAGATCAACTTCTTCTTCGAAGCGCTTGTTGCGAGCGTGAACGCCGAGGATTTCGACGCGGCCCTTGAGGTCTGGAACGTCAACGGTAACTTGACGGTCGAAGCGACCCGGGCGGAGAAGCGCCGGATCAAGAATGTCAGCGCGGTTCGTCGCCGCAATGACGATGATACCCGTGTTCCCCTCGAAACCATCCATCTCGGTAAGAAGCTGGTTCAAGGTTTGCTCACGTTCATCGTTACCACCACCGACACCGGTACCACGGGAGCGACCGACGGCATCGATTTCATCGACGAAAACAATGCACGGGGCGTTCTCCTTGGCCTTCTTGAAAAGGTCGCGGACGCGGGACGCGCCGACACCGACAAACATTTCAACGAACTCGGAACCAGAAATGGAGAAGAACGGCACGCCAGCTTCACCAGCGATAGCCTTGGCAAGGAGGGTCTTACCAGTACCCGGCGGACCAACCAACAAGCAACCCTTCGGAATCTTGGCACCAACAGCGGTGAAGCGCTCCGGGCGCTTCAAGAATTCAACAATTTCCATGAAGTCATTCTTGGCTTCGTTCACACCGGCAACGTCGTCAAAGGTGACGCCCGTGTTCGGTTCCATTTGGAACTTGGCCTTAGACTTACCGAACGCCATGGGGTTGTTCGGGCCGCCCATGCCTCCCGGCATGCCACCACCACCTTGTTGACGGCGGGTGAGAAGGAACAAGCCGCCTACGAGGAGAAGCGGGAAGGCCAAGTTGCCGAGCAAGTTGAGGAAGACTTGGCCGTTGTCTTCAGTGTTGGTATGCGCGGCAAAGTCAACGTTCTTCTCACGAAACTTCTTGAGAAGCTCAGAGGAAGTACCCGGAAGCTGAACGCGCACGCGTTGCACGCGGTTACCGAGCTCCGGAGAGACGGCTTCGACGATCGCTATCGTGCCGTTCTCGTAGAGGTCAACCTTCTTGACGCGACCCATATCGAGGTACTCGAGGAAGCGAGAGTAAGACATGCGAGACGATGCAACGTCATCCGCAGCCTTGGCCGCGTTCATGGCGCCCGGAAGGGTCGCCGCAGCCGCGAGCATCGCCGCCTTGAGTGCTTCGCGGCGGCTCGGAGCCTCTTCTTTCTGTCGAGATTGTAAAACACCGCGCGCGCAGTCTACGTCAGTCACCATACGAATCGCACGAACCGCCATCGTCGACACTGTCTTCTCTTCTCGCGTTTCCTCCACCCCGGCTCGCCGGGACCCAGTCCACGTTTTCACCCGCAGTCAACGACACGAAAGATGCGTGACATCGCATCCTTCAAAGCGACCGAGGCGCGTGCCCTCGCCCTCGCCCACGTCTCGCTCTATCCGCGCCCAGGCGCGGCGTCGCCCGTCACCCTGCCGAGTCCATCCCGCGATCGAGCGCGAAGAAATTCATTCCATTCCACGCCCCAACGCATCGCGCGTTGCGTCGTCGCGTCGTCGCCCTCGCCCCCGTAAATCAAACCACGCCCTCGCTTACGTCGACGCCTTCCACGCACCTTGTTCGCGCTCGCGCGCACGCATCGGATCGTCGGTTTTCTGCGTTGAACACGCGTCGACGCGAGCGTCGGCGCGCGGGTCGCCTTGACGGCAGTAGTCGCGAACGCCATTCGGTGCGCTCGGGCTCGGTGATGTGCGTTCGGAAAGGTCGCGTCCGCGCTGTGACGCCGCGACCTGGGCGTCGGGCTCGACGACGTCGATGGGCGTCCTTCGCGCGCGAAGGACCTTTTTCGTGTCGCTGATGACGTCATCGCGGTGGTGTTTCGGACTTTTGGTGTTTTTCTAAATACTACTGCGTTTTGTTGCTTGTGTATTGTGAGTTCCGGCGTAATGATCATCGATGAAGAGCCCATCAAGGAGCGGGGCTCTGCAAAGTCGGATGGTTGCCCACCAGCGTCGCCGTCGTCGTCGACGATTGGATGACGAAGGAGGGAGGAGTATCGGGGCGATTTCGGCGCACGTGTCGTATATCCAGCGCTCGAAATCACTCTCGCCCGTCGCAAATGCGAGTTTGTCGCGCACGGATGCGCCGAAGCCGTCGCTCGCGAGCCATCGACGGTTGTATCGCTCAAACCGAGACGGAAAGGAGAGGCAATCGATTTTGCCAATGTTGGCGTGGAGAAAGATCGGGGCGCCGTCGTCGTCGAAATGTAGCATTGAGTTGCCGAACACAGAGATGCGTTGGGGCGATGTCACGCCGACTTCGTCGGGGCCGATTTGGACGAGGGAATACGGAACGCCTTCGGCTCGAAGCGCTGTGGGGAGTAGTTCCTTGTCGCCCCATCCGAGATATCCATTCGTTAAATCTGCAAACACGTCAAAGTGTACGTTGAAGAGATATGATAAAAGTAAGGCTCTCCAGGGTCCTTCGCGAGTCTTATCGATGAGCATTTGTCCCGCTTCATGCGATGTATTGCGATTCCAAAAGTTTCGGCGCAAATCTGGCAGTACGTCAAAGAGATCTGGCGCGGCTGAGTTGATCCAAAAGTCTTTCCACAGCATTACCCCAGTGGTTTCAGATCCTTGAAATAGCTTCGTGACGTTCGATAACGCAATGTTATCAGCATCGAGATATAATATTTTGGCGAAACCGCTGAAGAGAACCGCGAATAGCTTGAACGTAAAACGGCTTGTGCGCATGATTCGATCGTGTTGCCGAAGCTCTGCGAAAGAACGCGCCGTAGCACCGAGTTTCTGCAGTGCGTGTACTTGGGTGCAAGATGGGTAATCGTGTTTCGGGAACCACACTTCGACGGGGAGGTTGGAACCACCGCGACGTAGCGAGTGAATATTGATCCAAAGCCCAGAAGAAATATCAACATTTCTCGTGGAGCCTACAATGACGATACCGCACCCACGAAAAAGCCCTTCTGGTGGCAATGTAGGAACTGTGCTCCTAAATTTATCCACGCCGCGTCTCAATCGGTTGACTAGGACAGTTGGAAGTCGCCCTCGCACGAGAGTGAAATCTGTCTTCAGCCGTCTACGCGAACCGATTAATTTTGCCGGCATCGTCGCACGACGAGCGGCTGACAGCAAATCATCCGCGAGCTTACTCATTTTTCTCTCTATATCGGGCTCCAAACGCGACGCAATGCACTCTGGCGACTGCTGCTTCATCGATGGTTGCACGAACGCGTCTTCGCGAAAATCATGAGGCTTTGCGCATTCCGCGTTGCAATCGACAAACAGTTTTGGACACGCCACGTGCTTGGTGGTGTACGGTAAGTGTCCATGACTCGAGCACAAACAGAAACCGGATTCGGGCGTCGTCGAGCGCCCACTCTTCAGTAAACTGAAGATCGGAAGAACTTCGAATCGTTTGACCGGTGTGCCATACGGCTGGCATCCCCTGGTCGGGATGAAAACGCCATGCTTCTCTCGACGGACGACATCGATGAGCGAACAAAGAATGAGTGCGGTCGAAAACAAAGATGCTTGTAGGATTGACCTCTTTATCCGGACGCGTTCTTTGGTTTTATTCGCCGTTTTGTGTATCATCGCGAGGAGTGATGTGAAGCGTCACATCCTCGTTGAACGAGATTCGATGAAATGTTCAATTGTATTACATGCAAGTGAGAGAGAAGAAATATGATACAGTCGGAGGTAGTTAGCTCTCCATGTGGTACTGGCCATACGGCTTGCGACCTGGCGTAGACGGATCGACGTACTCCTTCTTCTTGATGCAGTTGGAACCGTCTTCGTAGCACGCCACATTCATGTGAGTCCACACGCCTGGGGTGGCCCATGCGACTTCATCCTCGATGCCGAGAGAGTTAACACCGCGGATGATTCGGAAGTAGCCCATCTCGCCCCAGTACTGGCCCCAGGAGTTGCGCACCACCCAGTACTTGGTACCGTCTTCAGCGGTGCCCCAGCCGACGATGGAGACGATATGGTTGATTTCAAAGTCAGGGGTGTCCGAGTAAATGCCGCCAACGTAGCCTCGAAGACCATCCGCGTCGATACCGGCAGAAACCGGACCTCGGGCGTAAATTTCAGCCATGATGGCGTCTTCACCGGAAATCATGCCGTATTCGGCAACCGTGGCGTTCGGGAAAGTACTCAAAGCGCTGCAGAAACCGCCAAACTCGGCAAACGTGCTGCACGTGCGGCACGTATTCATCGCTGTGCACGTGTAATCACCGCCTCGAGCGCAGTTGCCCTCCGTAGATTCAGCGCTACATGCTTCGTACGGCAAGCAGGTGTCAAACGGAACGAATCCAGTATCGTGAACAAATTGATATGCACCCGTGTGACTACCGCCATGACACGAACCCGCAATCTCAGTTCCGCAGTTCAGAATGTGCTGAATCGCAAGATTCACATCTTGAGCTCTGTGCTTACCGCTCGCGATCTGAATGCGATCCGCGAGCGCGCTCATCGCACCGTGTGCCCAGCAAGACCCACAATATTGCGGAATGTGTTGGTTGAGTGACTTGCTCAAAAAGTTGTGACCCTTCACGTTGCTCCACACGAACGTTTTCGGTAGCGTATCAGTCTTGACATACTCGTGTGGTTGCGCCGACAGGACGACCGAACGCTTATCGTGCCCTGGCATGATTTTGTACTCGTTAAAACGCTTCGGTGGCGCGTTTCCAAGGTGCATTCGCGACATGAGATTCTCGAGCGTCTTTTCGAGTTGGTCGACCGGTATAGACCGAGCGGACGCCGGCGCGACGACGGCGAGGAAGAGCGCGAAAGTGATGACGGTGAGACGCGCGAATCTCATCTTTGGATGTGTGCTCGTGGTTTCGGCGGGGTCGATCGAGAGGTGAATGAGCGTGCGCGCGACGACGACTGACGCTGTTGCGACGGTTGATGACGTGGATGGATTTTTGAATATTACCGGACCGGTAATACCGGTACATTTGGGTTTAGGCCTCAAAGTGCCCACCGCTCGAGACTCGGTGCGCGATGAGTAAACTGATCGGTGTTACGTTGCGGATGATCTAACTAGGCGCGACTATTATTTCTAAAGTGATTCGGGCTAAGCTACGCGTGCCGAACGGGTGAGATCAGTCCCACCAGTAGGATACACTAAACGAAGTAGTCTTGGCGACGACATGGTGCCACCATCCGGGCGGAATGTAGAGCGCGTCTCCCGGGGATAAAGTGGCCTCGACGAATTTGGCATCCGTGAAGAGTGGGAACTTATCGTGATCGGGATTGATGACGTCCACTTGAGACGTGTTTGACATCTTTCCGTCGTGTGGATACATGCGTGGCGTTTGTTCCGGCGAAAACAGTCTGACCCGTTTCACTCCAACAACCTGACACAGGAGATTGTGATGGGGATCCGTGTGCGCCGGAGATATAGTATTTGCCGGGCCGAACCACGCGTTCACGGCGCAGGGTGTGCCTGTCCCGAGCGCGCAGTACATCGGTTCTTCCACATCGAGCTTTAATTCCGGACACTGCTCAAACAATTCGTGTTGCGCGAGGTATCCCACAGACTTGTCACGATGCGTGTCAGCTTCTTCTGTGTTATCGGTACCTTCATCAAAGTATTTATCCATGAATTCTCCCACAGTCATCAGCTGCTGAGACCATTTGTCATCCATGTACGAACCGCCGAGCTCGATCGGAACCGTCCTATCGCCGAGAGTTGTGCGCAAGTACTCTTTGCTACTCCACTTACGCGTCGCTTCCCAATGACTCACGGCCCGTTCCAACACCACTGGCGTCCCTTGATTAGTAACAGATCGTTCACCATTCTTCTCAGAAAATTTCGCCATGTAATCGCCATAAAATGTCTCCATCGATACGTCCGTTCGACGGTTAACTGTATCGTCCGCCGTCGACGAAAACTCATCGTAGCGAATTCTATATTCACCCTCTTCACACTTCGCGCGCTTACGCGTCGGATAACGCAATCGAACATCCTCTATCGCTTCGCGTATCTCGGGCAAGAACGTCGGCCCACTGAGCATCGCCGCCAAGTCCAACTCACGTAACAATTTTTCCCGCGTCGTTGCTCCTTCTTCGTCGGCTTCGCCCTCGCCCTCTCGCTTCTGCAACCAAACCAGTGTGGCGACGCCGTACGTATCACGCCACTCTCTCTGCACATCTTTCCAATTCCCGATGTGCAACGCTTCGTGTGCCAACGCGCGCGCCGCTTCGATCTCTCTGAGCGTCGAGGTTGACCAGTCTGCCAACACTTTCAGAGCCGTCGACCCACCGAACGCGCGTCCCGACGCTCGAAGCGTCCGGAACCGTTGCGACGCGAGCAGCGCGCGCGTTCGCGCCTCCATCTTCGTTATCTTACGCTGGCTCACGATCACGCGTCGGTGGCGTGCATGTCGTCGAAACGCGCGCGCACTCGTGTGACGCGCTTCACTCGACGACGCGCACCGAAAGTTGGCCTCTTGGGAAACACAATGGGAATCAGCGAAGAGCGCCAGCTGCACGGCGTCGAAATTGACATGATGGAACTCGTCGAGGCGAACGCAAAACGCGTCGACGCCGTCGAGGACGTTGCGAGCGATGCGTTCGTCGCCGCGGCGAGCTTCAACGCGTTTAAAACCGAAGGTTGGATTCCAAAGTCGTTTTCAAACGTGCACCTTGGAAAACCGATGCAGCAAGTGTACAACGGGTACTGTCAGCTCGCGTTCGACGCCGCGATCAAGTACGTTCGGACGGGGACGACGTTTGGTACGCGGGTGTCCGGGTTGTATGCTTTGTATGGGGTGTACGTGACGCAACTGGAAGGGGAGAAGGTGAGGATTTACGTTTGTAAAGAGACGCTGGACGCGTTGGCGGACCTGTGCGTGGAAGCGGATAAGTTTGGAGTCGAAGCGCCGAAGATGATATTGAAGACTCTTTTGGATGCGCACGCGTTTATTCTCGGGGTGAGAGACGTGACGGGTGTGCCCATGTCTCGGTTGGGTACTGGAGCTCCCGAGGTGTACAACGAGTTCAGCGAACAGGAAATTGTGAACGAAGCCTTGGGGCATCTTTTACAGAACACGCTTGGGGACAGAGTCGCAGTGATGCGCGAAAGCGCTTCCAAGTACGCGCAGGCGCTCGCGGCGTCGACGATGATGGGTGACGATCACATCGCCGCACCGGTGACCATTTGCGACACGGTGGATACTTTGCTAAAAAAGTCAGGCGAGAAAATAGACAGAGCGCTCAAGCCTTCCGTGCATTCTGGGGAGCAGGGTCAAGCGGGCGCCGCGAAAAGCGGGTGATTTGTGGTTGAACTAGCCACGCGATTCAAAATGTCCACGCCTTAGAACTTGCGAGCCGGTGGCATCGTCGGCGCCGATAGAAGCCGAATGATAGATAGCGATGTAACATGAGAGACTTTACGGATTGAGTACCGTTTTATTAAATCGCTATGCTGGCAGATAAGAAGCGCGCGAGCGTGATACAGTAGTAGTAGTGGTGGTGGTGGTGATTGTTGTAAAAGTGCGTTGCGTTGTGACCGTTCTGTAAAAAGTACAACATTTTTTTTTGGATGGGTCTCGTCTTCGCTCGGCCGAGCGAGCGACAGACGGCTCATCTCGCGGATGGAAGGCACACGCACCTCTCAACCGCCTCGAAGCACGCGCCGCATCGGCATTCGTTATCTTCGATTCGACCATGGACTAACGGAAGCTCTGCTCGCAGAAGCATCAATCCCTTAAGTCTCGTCCCGTTATAGTGACTCGCCAATCCTTCAATGGGAAACGTTCCGTGGGGCGCCCGGAAGCCGTACGCGTGATAGAGCTTTCGAGCGCCGACGTTATCGCAGTGCACGTGCGTCCAAATCTCGTGCATCCCTCTCTCCACCGCGAAATCACTCGCGCACTCGAGCATGAGCCTCGCCGCGCCTCTTCTCCGCGCAGCGGCGTCCACGGCGACGTTATCCACGTACGCGTACGACGCCCCCTCGCCCACGCACACGCCGTTGATTTGACTCGCGCACGGACCCTCACGCACGCTCACATCTAAGCATCCAACTAAACCGAACTCATCCGCCTCAGCCATGTAACACCGAGACTCCATCGCCGACCCCACCTTTCGCGTCGTCCGTTCCCTCAACGCCTTGCGTTCTCTCTGAGCAAACTCTCTGTGAAACGTCGCCGTAAATCTTGGCGGAAACGGCAACTCTTGCCTTTCCAACAAATCATCGTAAAACGCCGTCGCCCGCAACTGCGCCGCGATTTCAAACGCAGCGTCATCCTTCGCATCGACCACGCGCATCCCAGCCCCGGTCCTCGCCACGACTCGGTACCCGACTTCATCCTCCTCGGTGTCCTCCGCCGCGTCCAACGCCCGATCCGCCACCGCCTTTCCGCTCGTCGTGCTTCCTCGTCCGTTCGACGCCGCCCCTTGCCCGGCCGTCCCGTTCCCCGCGACGTCCTCTTTTCCCACCGGCACCGCCGCCGTTCGCGTCCTCCTCGTCGTCGTCACGAACCCGCCCGCCGCACCGCAGCCCGGATGTCGTCGCATCGCGATCGCACCGCTCGCGATGATTATCGTTCCTCCTCCTCCTCCTCCTCGCGCGCCGCACGTCGCCGACGCCGACGCGCTTCGCGACGACGCGTGCGTTCCAGATACCCACCGTCCGGGGGTAACCGCGGCCGAGGACGACATCGTTCACCGTCCTCGTCGTCGCCGCGTTCCGTCCAGCGTGTGACGCTTCGAGGCCTCGAGCTTCCCCTCGATCTTCCCCTCGAACGTTCCGCGAGTCTTCACTCGTTACACCGCCTGGATGGTGGGCAGCGATCACGGGCGATGGACGCGGCACGGAAACACCCGGGAGTGAAATGGGTTCAAGGGCGAAGTGAAGAGCGAACACACTCGAAGGAAGAACGCGTGGATGTTTTGGATGGATGTTTTCGCGCGTCACTTTGAGGAGAACGACGAAGACTATCGCGACGATGACGATGACGTTTAAGACGGCGATGACGCCGACGCGCGTGATGGGGGCGACGGGAACAAAGGGACGACGACGCGGTGGTCTTCTTCGGGGCGCCACCAGGGTGACGACGACGCGGGCGGAAATGGGACCGGAACTGAAGGGGTCGATCGATAAGTTTATCGCGGAGAACAAGGTGGTGCTCTTCATGAAGGGGACGAAGGAAGCGCCGAGGTGTGGGTTTTCAAACACGTGCGTGCAGATTTTAAACTCCATGAACGTCCCGTTCGCGGATGTGGACATTTTGGCGAACGAGGATTTGAGACAAGGGATGAAGGAGTACTCAAACTGGCCGACGTTTCCGCAGTTGTACGTGGGCGGCGAGTTTTTCGGTGGGTGTGACATCACCGTGGATGCGTTCAAGGATGGATCGCTCAAGGAAGAGCTGGAACGCGCGATGCTCGAGTGAGAGGGTCGAGGGATCGCTTGATCGAGCGTGGGGTTGGGCGGTGACGACGAGCGGGACGCGTCTAAGTAAGCGCACGTTGAACAAACGCTCCGACGATGATGATGTAATTAATAAGACGAGCCGGTTTATTTTTTTATCTACTCGTTGTGAATATGACACAAAAGCTAAACTAGCCGCGAATGCTCGCGCGCTTGGCGGCGAAAGCAGCGGATTCTTCCTCATTGAGTCGACGACGCTTGAGGTAAACGGCGCTCGGTTTCCAGTCAACCACCTCCTTTCCCTTGGAGTGCTTGGATTTCTTGACCAAGGAGAGTTTGGTGTGCAAGTCGACGTACGTGACGGAATCATCGTTGAAGAAGAAACACATGTTCCCGCCGCCCAAGTTGGGATCGTCGCGTTGAATCTTGTACACGTAGTCTCTGACGTAGTCGTACGGCTTCTCCTCGCCGTCCAGTTCGAGGTAATCCTCCGACATGGCAGCCTCTGGATCTTGCGGGAGCATGAGCGTCAAGAATCTCTCGGTTTGATCATCTTCGTTCACGATGCTAAATGGTTTCACGACGCCGCAGTTCAAAGCGTTTTCAACAACTTCGGCCGACTTGCCAGCGAGCGACGGAACGTCGAGGTGCTGCTTCTCGTCAAAGAGCATGCGGACGTAATCCATCGGCATGCGTTCAAAGTCGGGTAAGACCGGGAGCACCTTGGCAACCTTGAGACCCGGTTTCGTCGGATGCACGGGAACCTTCTTCGCCGCTTCGAAAGAAGCTTCGATTTGCTCCACTTGCGACAGCTCCACCTCAGCGGCGGAGTCTAAGCCGCCCGCCGCGGCGAGCTTTCTACGCTTCATCTCCTTCTCGCTCAAGCCAGTTCTCGCCTTAATAGTACCACCAGAGATGTACTGCGTGTTCATCAACCACAACGCGTCCGAGGCATCCGGTCTGTTGGCTGCGTGCGCGCCACCACCCGCCTTCGCAGCGCGCCTCGACTCGCGTTCGCTTGAATCCATCAAAATCTCGTGATCTTCCGGGTCCATCGTCGCCCGTTGCTCCGGAACCCGATACGCCCGCATCAACGACGGATCTAACGGAATCCCTAAATCCTCGCTAAAGTCCCCTCTTCGCCTCAACCCGTCGTACAACGACAAGTGCGAGTACTCTGTCAATGCGCTTCGATCCACCCTAGTCTGCAACATTTTCCAATCCACCGGCACCGGCGGCAAATCATTCTTAAACTGCATGTGACACAGGAACGCCGTCTCGCGTTTCAATCTATTCTCCTCCGTCACCGGTTTCGCCACCGCCGTCGCCGGTTTCCCCTCTCCATCGCGTCGTTTCTCTTTCCCAGCGCCCGCAGACGAAGAAGATCTCTTCTTGGTCGCACTCGCGCTCGACGTCTTACCCGCCGCCTTCCTCGCTTCCGGTTCCGGTTCCGTCGTCGCGTTCGACCTCGCGCTTCGTCTCGTGCCCGCCATGGTCGCACGAACGACGTGGAACGAGAACCGCGCGCGCGCCGTGTGACGACAGATCGCTCGAGGTTTCCGCGCGCGGTCGCGTTCGAACTTGGAATTTCGAAAGTTTTCCCCTGGATGGGACTGCGGGTGAGTTAAGTACGATGTGTCCGCGATAGTACTATCAATCAGTTTTTCCGTGCGAACACGCGCCGCAACACACCAAGCGGTGCGAGTCGAGTCGTTCTCGTCTCGCGGCGGCCGCGTCACTACGCGAACGAGCGAGTAAAGGGGTTCACACCGACGAATACATCGTCATGTCTGAAGCGCCGCGATTCGGCTCGGCCGCGTTCCGAAGCGATGCGGCGACCCACGCGGACACTCAGGTTCGCGATTTCGACGACGAAACCAGGGCTCAAGTTCTCAAGCAGTTCGAGTTTTATTTTTGTGACTCAAACTTGCCGCGGGATAACTTTTTGCTCGAGGAAGTGCACGAATCCATGAAGGCTGGACGCGGTGGGGCGGTGTCCATCCCCCTCATCGCCGGGTTTTCGCGAATGCGGGAACTGTTAAAGGCGTACGGGGGCAAGGAGAATCCGAGAAACGTGGAGCAGATCGCGAAGACGTTGGAAACGAGCGAACTCTTAGAGGTTGTGGACGGGAACGCGGTGAAACGACGTGATTTCGGGATTCCGGCGGACATCGATCTCGGCACTGAAGACGGTATGAATGCCTATCGCGAAGCCAAGGTGGCGGAGTTGGACAAGAGATTTGTCTTTGTGAGCCCGTTTGCCAGGGACACCTCCATCGAGCAGGTGCAAGAGTACTTTGCCTCTGTGGGTAAACCGGTGCAATCGATCCGTTTGCGTCGTCATGCCGTGAGCAAAGATTTCCGTGGCTCCATTTTCGTCGAGTTCGCCACGGAGGAAGAGGCTCGGGCGATGTCGGCTCGAACGGATTTGGAATTCCAAGGCGCGACGCTCTCGCTTCAGCTCAAGTCGGATTACTTGGCGGAGAAGCGAAAGGAAGCCGAGGAGAGGAAGGCGACGCAGCGCGAGGAAGCCATTGCTCGAGGCGATGATCCGGATGCGCCGCCGCCGAAAGAAGAGTGGATCTTCGTCGGTAAGGTTTCCAAGGAGTGGGAAGAAAAACAAAAGGGACTCGTCGACGCCGAGGGTGGACGCGGTGGCGGACGTGGCGGCGGACGCGGCGGCCGAGGTGGACGCGGCGGCGGACGTGGCGGCGGACGCGGCGGCCGAGGTGGTCGTGATGGTGGTCGAGGCGGTGGACGTGGCGGTGGCCGAGGCGGTCCAGACCGCGAAAAGCGCTTTGGAGGTGGTGGCGGCCGGGGCAAAGGGGACGGCGATCGCCCTCGATTCGGACGTCCATACTAAAGTTTTGAAACGATGAATCCAACTAGTACAAATGATTATGAAACTAACTCTTAAATGTCCTTTTCGCTGGCGACTGACTTGAACCGTATTCGCCCTTCCATGATCGCTTCTGTCGGCGTAAGTGCGAGTGACGTCAACACGCGTCTCGCGTGTCGCTCCAACGCTTTGGCTGCACGATCGTCGCCTTCCCCGTCGAATACATTTCTATGCAACGCCTTGGCCAATTCCCCACCCCCAAGCTCCAAAGCTTTATCGTACGACAACGCATTTCCGTAAAATGTCTTCTCCAGGTCCTGCAGCCACTTCCTCACCCGAACCCGAACCCCTTCTTCGTACACTCTCCGTTCCACGTCATCTTGAAACGCGTCGTAAAACATCTGACTAAACGCCTTGGCGTCTTCCCCTTCCCTTCGCAGTCGACCCAAACACGCCCAAACGTGTAAACACGTCAATGAGTGATGCGCGACGAATGTCTTCTCCAACCCGTGCGTGGCGTACAGCGCGTCTTCATCCATCGCGCGAGAGACTTCAGCGTAGAGCCGCTCTGCACCTCGCACGCGCCGCGACTCGTCGCTGAAATACCCTCCGAGTGAGAGCAATGCGCGTCGCCAACCCGTTTGCGAACGCTCTGGGATAGTCGGTTTGGGCGTCGACGTTCCGTCGTCCGCGTCGCGCGCGGTGATTTCGAGCGATGCAGGCTTGCTCGACGACACGCTTGATGACGCACCCGATGCGCTCGATGTGCTCGATGCGCTCGACGTCGAAGTCGTGAACGCTGCCGCTCTCGAAAGCGCTAACGTCGTCAACGGGGTTCGAACGACGTCGACGTCGAAGGCGGACGCGGAGCGCTTGATTGCGAAGACTCGAGACACCGCCGCCGACGCGAGCATCGCGTGTCCGACGCGGGAAGGCATCGATGGGGTGTTCGATGCGGAGCGGGAACGGGCGGCGACGCGCGACGCGGTTTGTGAAAGTTTGGATTTTTTTTCACTTTCGTTGCGAAAACCAAGCAATCCATCCAATGCGATGCAGTGCAGTGCGATGCAATGAGCGTTAGTTTACGTCGCGATGCGACCGAGGCGTCGTCGTCGGGCGAGACGACCGATCATCGGGTTCGTCATCTGTCTTCTCGTCGTCGCGGTGGCGGCGGTGTGGATCGATGGTGCGTCCGCGCGCGTCGTTCGCGTAGACTCGAACGACGAGGACGGCGTCGGTGGTGGTGGCTCAATCGAAGCGACGCTGACACAGAGGTATCCCGGGGCGGCCACGTATGTAAAAATGAAGGTGAAACTCGGGAGGTCGTCGGCGGGGGATAGCGACGGACCGGTGTGCGTGACGGTGCACGAGAGAGGCGGAAGCGTCTCGGGTGGAAGGGGGACGGGTGGTTGCGAGTACGCAGACGTGGGAGAGGTGTACGACCCGGACGGCGTCGGTGGAAGCGGTGCGGTCGGGAATGTGTGCGGGAAGATGGGTGATAAGATTATTGCGAACGCGAACGGGCGAGAGTTTGAGTACGTCGATTCGGATTTGCCGCTGTATGGCAGACGAAGCGTCGTGGGAAGGACGTTGGCAGTTTGGAGAGGCGATAGCGCGTCGGACGCGACGTTTAGCGGGAACAAGAGACCGGTGGCGTGCGCGAAGATTCGAGAAGACGGCGACGTCAAGTATACCGTTTTGCAAGCGCAGATCGGGACGACGCTCAGTCGAGTGTCGGGTGTGGTTACGTTTAGTCAACCGTCTTCAGACGTCTTGGCGGACACAAAGGTGACGGTGAAGCTCGTCGATCGCGCGCAGAGCCAACAGTCGAATAATGAGTATCGATGGGCGATTTTTTCTGGCTCGGCTGGGATCGCAAACGCGTGTTCGCGCGTCGGTGAGGTGTACAATCCGCATGACGTAGAGGCGTGCGACGAGAGAGGCTCAGGCTTACCCGACGAGGACTGTCCGGTGGGAGAGATTACATCCCGGCACGGCACCTTATCGGCGCCCTCGCTCGCGATGTATACCGATTCCAACTTACCTTTGAGTGGACGGGATTCTATCGAGGGGAAATCGCTAGTGTTGCTCGACCAGAGCGGAAACAAGGTGTTGTGTAGCGACATTAAAAAGGCTTTGGCATCTGGGCGCGCTGCCGCCGTCTCAAAGCTTAGTGCGGGCGCGCAAGTTGGTATAATCACGTTTTTACTCGTTGTATTTGTCTTTGGTTTGCGACACTATGGTCGAAGGAACGCCGGGCGCGGTGATTTCTCGAGAATGAGTAACGAGTTTAGAGAAATTCCGCTCGCTGGCACGTCTTCGTCGCCCTTTTCCATCGGGGATGATAGCGGCGAAAATTTCGCCTCCAAGGCGCGTCAAATACTGCGAGAGACGTCTTCAAAACTCGCCAAAACGGGTCAACACAAGCACAGCTCTTGAACTGAACGTAAACATTGTAGCGGACATTATAGATTGACGTAGAAGAATTTGGTTGTTTTAAAAGTTACTGTAGAGAGCTAGTAGTTTCTTCGTGGCTTCAAACCGCGCTGATTTACGGCCAGGAGGTAAACTGGAAAACCTTGCCGACGATTTCCAAGCCGGTCGGGATTTGCCAGGTGAAGAGCGCGACGTTGAGGCAGTTCAACGCGATGTGCAAGTCGCGTGCCTTTTGGTTGCCCTTCTCCATCATCGGCACCAAGCCAGCCGCCATGGCCCAGAGAACGGTAATGGTGGCGCCAGCGTAGAGGTGCGGGCCTGGGAAGAGCTTACCGACGCGCAAGTACGTGTTCATGCCGCCTTCAACGCTGAGAGTGACGCCCATGGCGAGCAACAGGTAGCCCAAGTTGGCGTGCTTGTCCTTGAACTTACCCGCCACGAGTTCCTTGCGCGTCGCCGACAACTCTTCAATCTTCTTGGAGGCCTCGCTGCCAGCCGCCGCCTCAGCATCCGTCGGCAACGTCGCCTTCAATTCAGCGATCTCATCGCCAACCGTGCGCACGCGTCTCCACTGCAACCCGAGGTACCCGGCGTACAGGGTCACCGCGTACAGCGAGCCCAAACCGATCGGGTGCAACAGCGCCGCCGACCGTCCCTCGAGAATACCAAACTCTCCACCAGACGCGTGCGCCATCTCTGGCATCGCCACCGTCGCCGCCGCGATCGCCAACGCGCTCACCGCCGCGCCGACATCCCGCGCGTTCGCCGTCTCATCATCGGCAATAATCTTTTTCTGCGCCGACACCACAGTTCTCTTCACCGTCGCGCGTCGCGCGAGTTTCGTCGGTCCCGCGCGGCCGATCGCGCGCGTTCCGACCGTCGTCGTCATCGTCGTCATCGCGAGCATCTTCGCTTCGTCGTCGTCGCACTGTGTCGTCGCGTCGCGTCGCGCGTCACGTTTCGTTTGTTGTTGTCGACGTCACGCGTCTTTCCATTTTTTCGAAAAGACATTTCATTCTTGTTCTTGTTGTTCGACACCAGTGTGACAAAATAGGAGCTGGGAAGGGGAACGACAGAGGATTTTGAAAAACGCGCGACTCTCTGACGACGACGTGCGTGTCTGCCGCGCGCGACGAACGAACGAACGGACGCACGGACGAACGGAAAGACGACGGACGACGTTTGCTTGAGTGTGAATAATCGATACGCGCGCGTCGTGAAACCATGGTGAAGGTTCGCGTGAGCTCGAGCGAAGAGCTGGCGAAGATTGAAGAAAAACTGTGCGAAGCCGTGTTGGAGACGATCGACGCGGCGAAGCGGGACCCGTCGTGGAACTCGGAGAGGGCGAAATCGTTGAAGAGACACTTGTATGCGATGACGGAGCGCGTTCTCGGGAGCGTGCGGGCGAACGTTATTTGTGGGACGGGTGAGGCGCCGGCGGAGGCGGTGAGCGAACGCGACGTGGCGGATCCCGAGCTGGACGCGCTCGAAGCTGAAGTGGCGGATTTGTCAGCTAAGGTTGCGGAACAGCGCGCGACGGTGCCGGGACAAGTGTCTAAGAATTATGCGGATCGGTTGATGGAGTTGAGACCGATGGATGACGGTGCGAATGGGGAGGACAAGGCGGGTCCGAGTGTGGAAGCGCGCGTCGACGGCGAAGCCATGGAAGCGCTTCGAAAGGAGCTCGATTCCAATCTCACCCTCCTTCCCGAGTTGCAAAACCGACTTCAAGAGTCTCTCTCCAAGTTGGGTCGTCTCATGGGTGAGCTAGATTTACAAAGACAGCGCGCGCCTCCGGGTACCGTCGAGAGAGCCATCAACGCGCCGGCTGCTTCGCCGGCGACGGGCGAGCTTCCAGCGGGCGGTGACGTAGCCACACGACGAAGACTCGCGCACGAGCTTCAACCGGCGCCGATTGCGTAATATATCATATCACTGTGTAACAAAAATCTACTCATGGTTCGTTTCCGTGCTAATATTCTGTTTGGTTCGTGTACATGCGTCTAATCATCGTCGGCGTCGAGTTGAGCCTTCTTGCATAGGATCGGTCGGGCCATCGTCTAAGTTCTGCTTTGAGTCATCGGCATCCGCATCCTCGATATCGTCCTCAACAGGCGCGGCCTCCGCGGTGGGTTGCCCCGGAGGCGCTCGGCGACGATCGGAGGCACCCTTCGATCTCGCGCTGAGCTGGTCGGCAAAGTCGATGAGCGGAGCCGCTCTCGAGTCTTCGCTGTCAACCTTTGCGATGGCATCGTCGACAATCGGGCTCAAAGCCTTTGCGTCGACAGCCGAAAACTTAGGTAAGAACGGGCCAAGGCCATACAACAAGAAGGCGAATCGATCATACACTGGCTCGGGAAGGAGCACAGATCTCACGCCTTCGTCAAACATGATACGCATCAGCAAGCGGTCGCGTTTGGAAGAGAGGCTGAACATGTCACTCAATCTCGTGGCGAGATCCGTGAACGCCTCGAGAAGCGTTTGTCTTTCACCAAGATCAGAGCTGAGGATATCAACGTAGGCACCTCGAAGCGCCGTGAGCACCGCACGAACGAGAATTTGTGGACCTGTTCGGCGCAAATCGTTGCAGTATGTGCGGATAGCGGCATCGATCCATGGCCCAGTGACCTTGAAGTTTGACAAAAAGTCAGAGCCCAAGCTTCCGTTTTCATTGATACGCTCATCATGTACAGCCATGCGGTAAGCCAGTCTAGCGGCGTCCAAGTCTGCGTCTTGGTGGGCGTCTTCCGGCGCGATGAGCTGTCTGCAATGCTCCCAAACTTCGGCGCTATCAGTCTCGCTAAGCTTCAAGCGCAACTCGCGAGCCGGGTGTGCCATGGGCAGCGTGCTCGAGTTGTAATAGTACAAGACCATGTCGCAAATGGTTGAGATGAGCGAGCGTCTAAGCGTATCACCATCTTCAAACATGTCAGATGCGCGGCGCAAAATGTTCATGACGTCGGATAAAAACTCGTTGCGCTCACGAATGTGATCGTTTACCTGCGCAGTCGTCGTGGTTTCGCCATCCATGAGCTCGAGAGCCTGCCAAATCAAGGAAAATGAAATCGATGAGCACGCCATCGCGGTCGACTCCTTGCCGGCACAGCTCGAGCGCGCCACAGTAGAGACGTAATTGGACAGCTCGGAGAGGACATCGACGCTAGTAGAAATGTTGCATTTCGAAATGAGTGCACGCAAGCGGGCAAGACTCATTCGCAACTCGAACGCGTGGCCTTCGTCTTCATTTGCAACGGTTGAGTCAGCCTTGGACATCAAGCTTTGGACCTTCGTAAGCGCCGCGGTCAACTTGGAGGAGAGATCGGCAACCGCGCCGTCGAGCGCCGGCTGCGCAAAAGTTGCAGTGGCCTCGAAACCTTCGTTACAGAAGTAGTTGAAGGCTTCTCCGCACGCCTCAAGCGTCCGCTTATCGCTATGCTTGAAAAACAAGTCTCTGATCTGCTCGGATAGAAGGGTGAACGCAAGCTCTTCGTGTTTCAGCACGTAATGTTCAAGTTTGATGAAGCGCACGCATTCAACCAACGGGGCGACGACATCTGCTTCGGCTTGATACTTGGTCATGAGTGAAGCCAGCAGGTTATCGGAAGTCATTGTCTTACTAATCTCCTCGTGCGCTTTGCTGATGGCGTTACGAACCTTGGCAGATTGCCTCGATCTCGACTTGTTGTACGGTTTTGAGATGTCTTCACCCATCGATTTTCGAATCGTCAGAATCAAAATGTTTGCAAAGAGCGACGCATCTTCCACGGCCATGTCCGAGTCGAGAAGTTTTGCGATAAACTGGACATTGCTCAACACCTTGTATACGCCCGACAATCCCTCGATGATCTTCCCTTGAGTGTTGGATTCTTCGCCAAAGTCAAGCATGAGCTGTGCTATGCCATGAATCTCGTCCAATGCTGCAGTCGTCTCTCCGCTCTTGTAACGGAGTTTGCGGTTTCTTCGATACTTTTCAGTCAATGTTGGCATGAGTGTCTTCGTAGCGCGAGCGGCAGCAGTTCTAATAGACGGGTTCTTATCCATGATGAGCGAGGTGACCACGTTCATGTGTTCTTGATCCAATTCAGTGTGCTCGTGCAAAACGGCGGCAAGTCTAATTGCCTCAACGACGACTTCAGTGCTCACATCTTGGAGCATTTCAGCCATGCGCGGTCTGAAACGACCGATGAACGTGTCCATCATCGCCAGGTGAGACGAGCTTCCGGCAAGTCCCTTCAAAGCGACGAGCACTTCCAAGCGAACACTCGCGCTCTTGTCGTTGAGACTCCACCCGAGATACTTGAGGTAAAAGTCAGTGAGGAAGACGAGTTGATGCTTCATCATCCACTTGCCCAGGGCAGTCATGCACGCGGCGCGAATACTTTCGTCGCAGTCGCGAAAGCGGTGCGTGAAAACCTTTGTAAACAGCTCTTGGATGTACTTCTCCACCAATTCGATTTGCTCTTGGGCACTGTCGATGATGCGATTCAGACTCTTCAAGACCTCCACATCGCTCTTCGCCTTCTTTGACTCAATCTCAATCTGGTTTTGCTTCAAGTCGCGAGACGTTTGCAGGTTGTTCACGACCGTGATGAGACTCGTGATGGTTTGCAACGCCATCGTCGTGGCAGCCATGCGAAGCGGACGCGCCTTGCTACCAGCGCAAGTGATGACAATTTCAGCCCAAGAAGCGAAAAGAGTACCATCGTAGAGCTGCTCGCTCTCCGCAGACTCTCGCATAGCCTTGTCGATAAAATCCAAGAAGTTATCTCTGAAACCCTTGAAGTCATTCGAACGTCTAGACAACGGATCTTCGCCGTACAAACTTCCCGCCGCCATGTCGGTCACGATGCGGTTCATAATGGTCAGACAGTCGCTTCTCTGCAGCTCTATCGCCGTCACCCCGGTCGAGCACCCCGACGCTTTGCATAACAACGAATAAATCTCCGCAATGGCTGAAATTTCGCTCTCACCGTACCGCTTACGCCACTCACCCGCCGTCAACACGACAGCTTGCCCCGAGCTTTGCAAGAGATCAAACAAGTCCCCGGCGCGTTCATCATCTTCACCACCCTCGTTCTCCACCGTAGCGTTCGCAGGCGCATTCTCGTTCCTTTTCTTCAACGCCTCCGCGCTCGCCGGTGCCTTCTTCCTCTGTCCACTCCTAGACTTTTTCTTCGCCGGTTCCGGATTCGCCGCCTCGTTTTCGTTTTCGTTACCGCTCGTCGTCGGTCGTTCCGGATTCGCCTCCGACGTCGTGACCTCCCCGCTCTTTCTTCGTCTCGGCGGCATCCCGTCCGTCTTCACTCTATCACCCGTCCGAGTTCTTCGTCGCTCCCTCGCTCCCTCGTCGTCTCACGCGCGCGTCAAAGGCTCGTCCGTCGTCGATGCGACAGATGCGATTTGAATTTTTCAAAAAATCCAAAGGCTGAACGGAGGCTCGAACCCCTCACTCACCGCGGACGTCTTCCGAGCGCAACGCACGGAAACGCGTGAACACGCTCACGCACGCGCGCGCACAACACCTCGCGGGCGCGTCCGTCGAACGCTCGTCGAACACTCGTCGAGACGCGTCTCGTTTTCCCGACTCGTCCTCGAGACGGGCAAACAAACCACAAATAAATTTACAGTGAAGATCCCTGGTGGCGTCCCCAAGAATAAGATGCGATGCCGACCGAAGCGTCGCTTCAGTCGACGACGGACGGACCGAACATGCGGTGCGCGTCGACGTCGACGTCGGCGTCGGCGTCATTCGGACGGTGCGAGCGTCCGTGTGATGCCCGCGCGCGCCGTCGTCGTCTTCGTCTTCGTCATCCGCGCGCGTCGTCGACGTCGACGAGCGAAGTGGAGCTGGTGGGTGACGACGCCCGCGACGCGTCCACGTCGTGCGCTTCGCGGGAACGACGGGCGGACGCGCTGCGGCGGACGCAGGGTCGGCGACCGCTGCACCGGGAAAAGAATGGGTTCGATTGGACGTACGGGTACGACGCGTCGTCGTCGACGTCGAAGACGTCTTCGTCGGTCGTCGATGAGACGGAGGAGGAGGCTGAGGAGCGCTGGCGAAGCGCGGAGGACACCGAGGCGTACAAGTTTCGAGGCGCGTGGTTGGCGACGAAAGGACGACAAAGCGGAGCAACTGCGAGCGGGAAACTCGATGGGGAGTTTGAGAGTCGGATGAAAGCGATGCGACGGGCGGTGGAACGGTTGAAGGCGAACGGGGAATCGTTCGAAAAGTATGAACCGGGCGGGGCAGAGTACGAGGCGTTTCTGGGAGAACACGTGGACGCGCACGTGCGACTCGCGCGGAAATTAGATAATTGGAGGGCGAATTTCGTCGTGCAGTTTGCGAGAGAGCCAGAGTACGCGGATATGCCGACGGCTATCAGAATTCTCGAGTTGGATTGGATCTCGTTGGGGTTCAAAATTCGCGCAATCGAGAAAATTTGACGCGCGTCGACGCCTTATCCGCCCGCGAGCGGAGTACTCGTTTCATTTCGTCCGTCGCGACTTTGTACGCGCGCGACCGCGGCGGCAGCAGCAGCAGCAGTATTTTAGTAGTTTCACCGGTGCACTGTTCAAGCTTTTGATTTACCATGTAGTAGTACGTAGTTACAACAAACAGGATTTCGCTCCTACGTCGACGAACGTTTCATTCGTTTTCCAGTTTTACGCCCACCGCAATGTTCGAAACCACTTTCCCAGTCGACGTCACCGTCGGCGGGTTCTCTATCACGACTAAATTCCTACTCGTCACCACGCTATTCCCTCCACCACCTGGGCTCCTCGCGCCGCCCTGGCCGCCCGACGACGAAGCCGAAGACCCGTCGTCGACGTCGCGACTCGTCGCGAGCGTAACCGTTCCGCACGCCGCGCACCGTACCGAACTCGACCCGTTCGGGTACGCCAGCGTCACCCTACACCCAGAGCACCGCAAGTACGCCGTATCACCTCTCGACGCACTTCGCATGAACCCATCCTGAATCATCATCGCCGTCGCCGCCGGTCCTCCGAACCGCGCCAACGCTCGCGACGCCAACCGTCCGTTCAGGTTCACCGTGTCGCACGCCGCGCACCGCACGTGCGTCGCGTTCGTCGGAAACGAGATGTGACGGTCGCACCCAACGCATCGCATCGTTCCATAGTGTGCCGCCGAAGCCGACGCCGAAGCCGCGTCATCATTCGTCGCCGACGCCGTCGACGACGCCGACCCGCGCCGAGCGTGGTTCAATCCACCACCACCGCTCGGCGACGCGCGTCGCCCGACCGTCGCCGTGACGTGATCGCACACCGCGCACCGCACGTACGACGCCCCGGCGGGGTACCTCAGCGTCGCCCCGCACCCAAGCGGGGTGCCGTACCCGCACGTGATCTCGTGCGACGTCGACATGCGCGCGTAATTGTCACGCCACGCGTCGCGTTTCGCGTCGGATCGATCAATCTATCGATCGAGCGTTTTCGTGGTTTACTTTTATACCGTCGATCGCTACATTTCGCGATCGTGGGTGAAAACATCGATCGATGGATCGACGTTCGGGCGGTCGAGACTCGAGAGGAGACGAGAGGAGACGAGAGGAGACGACGTCGGGCGGCGGCGTCAGTGCGTCGCCCGCGCGGTGTCGGCTTCGTTTTCGGCGTCGCCTCGTCGGCTTTGTTTACGGTGTCGTGTCGTCGCGCGTGACGGGATGCCGACGACGACGACGACGACGACGAGACGACGGACGCGACGGGGTCGCGATGACGAGGAGAGCGACGACGACGCCCCAGAGGAGGTGACGGGGTCGAGCGCGCGCGCGGCGGCGACGGCGCGGCGAGGAGCGGAGCGCG
>Ga0255761_10000728_pt1 | contig 30494 bp, 22 predicted proteins | sample 071ome_29_FD_179961 | JGI IMG/M metagenome (GOLD analysis project Ga0255761, IMG submission 179961) | Coastal salt marsh microbial communities from the Groves Creek Marsh, Skidaway Island, Georgia - 071407BT metaG (version 2) | ecosystem: Environmental > Aquatic > Marine > Intertidal zone >... | reverse complement strand
TGATCAAAATATTGAACATGATACTGTGTTCCCAATTTTATGTACTGAATTTTGTGGACAATATCATAGTAATATGAAAGGATCTATTATTGCGGTGAATGATGGAAGTGGTGCATAATTATGGATGTGCATGGTTCTATTTGGAAGAGTCCCAAAACAATACTAGGAACAACTGATGCAGTTCAAATAGGGTATTTATATTTTATAATGGCATTTTTAAATGCAGGATTTTCAGGACTTTATGCATTACTAATAAGATTAGAATTATGGACACCAGAGGCGAGTTATTTTAATAATGGTGTGGAATACTCATCTGCCTTCACATTGCATGGTACTGTGATGGTGTTTTTAGTTATAGTTCCATTGGGAGCAGGAATGGGTAACTATTTAATACCTAGAATGGTTGCAGCGATCAATGCAGATATGTATTGGCCAAAATGGAATAATGTTGCTTTTTGGATGCTACCTATAGGTTCAATATTTGTATGGATAAGCCAAGCTCCAATAGGTTGGACTGCTTATGCGCCATTAAGTGTAACAACTGGAGAACCTGGAATAGATTTATGGATATTTGGATTAATTATTTCTGGAATTTCATCAACTATAGGATCTATAAATTTTATTTTGACAATTTGGAAGGGTAGAGATCCCAAATTAGGTTGGATGGACTTAGATTTGTTTGTGTGGGGGACGTTGATAACTTCAATATTATTACTTTTAACAACCCCATCAATTGTGTTAGCAATTGTAATGATTTTCTTTGATAGAAACCTAAGTACCGCATTTTTCTTTAATCCTGCTGCAGGAGGACCCACAGCCCCAATAATGTATCAACATTTATTTTGGTTTTTCTCACATCCTGAAGTATATGTGATGGTAATGCCTGCTTTTGGACTTATATCATTATTAATTGGGAAATTTGCACGTACCAAAATCTTTGGTTATCAAGGAATGGTTGCAGCTTTTATTGGCATTGGAGTTTTATCATTTTTAGTATGGGCTCACCATATGTATACGACTGGTATCAATCCTTTAGTGAGAGTAGCTTTTACCACTATGACATTTGTTATATCAATACCAAGTGGAATAAAGGTATTTAATTGGATAACTACATTATATGCTGGACGAATTAAATTTGAAGTTCCAATGTTGTTTTCGTTATCTTTTATCATAATGTTCACTTTAGGAGGAATTACTGGTGTTTTTGTTAACATTGTACCGATTGATATCACATTACATGATACATATTGGGTAGTCGGGCATTTTCATTTTGTAGTAGCAGCAGGGACTTTGCAAGCGTTCTTTGGTGCAATATATTATTATTTCCCAGATATGACCGGAAAATATTATCACAAATTAACTGCAAGCTTACACTTTTGGTTCTGGTCATTAGGTAATCTAACAACATTTATAGCGTTTACTCTTTTAGGAATGGAAGGAATGCCTAGAAGATACTTTACATATCCTGAACAATTTCAAGGTTTACACCAATTTGCGACAGTAGGAGCGGTTTTAATGGGTGCATCTTTTGCATTCTTCGTCATATCAATTTTTATTGGATATTTTAAAGGAGATAAAGTAGAAGACTTTTCGAATTTATTTGGATTAGGAAGTGGTTATGATTTTCCTGAACCATATGCAGATAGGATCAAAAGGGAAACTGGAGAAGAGATTAAAATTGAACACTCACTATCATTATGGAGTTCATCATTTGGATTTGTGATAAGTCTACCATTTTTTGCATTTTTAGGGTTAGCAGAAACTGGCTTTTTTGATGCAAGAGGTATAGAATTACTTAATAGCGCAGGCGATATAAATGGAGCAGTTTTAGTTTCATTATTATTCATGGTAGGGTTTTCCATACTTTGGTTAACCACCTTAAGAGATGTAAAGAAAGATGAAAGATTACCGGTATTCTTTACGGTTGGAGTGTTAATATTAGAAGCGTTGATTATTTTTGGAGTGTTTACAGATAGAAGTTTTAGAGATAGTTGGGGCTGGATAGGACTATTATTAATGTCATTATTTGTATTTTGGGTAGCTGCATTCTTCAATGCAGAGAGCAAAGAAGAAAAAGGACCTGCGTTACTTGATGGAATGAAAAAAGGACGAAATTGGGAAATATGGACATTTTTATCTTCAGAAACAATCTTTTTCGGAATTTTAATTGGTGTAGGTTTGGCTATGAAAGGACAACATCCTGAGGAATTTGCAGAAGGAGTTAGTCATTTAGCGATATTTTTAACAGCAATTAATACCTTTATACTAATTGTTTCTTCATTCACGATGGCTAAAGCAGTAGAAGCGATTAAAAAAGGGCAAAGTGAGAAATTAGTGGAGTATTTACGATATACTATTTTATTTGGTACAATATTTATTTCAGTGCAGATTTTTGAATATTACGAGTTAATTCATGAGGGGCTTATAGCGATAGGTACGCAGAGTGGTGAATTACCGATTTATAGTTCTGCATTCTTTATTCAAACAGGTTTTCATGGAGCACATGTATTGATTGGAATAGTATTGTTAGTTTTTATATTTTTAAGAGCAAGACAAGGTGGATATTCTGAGAAAAACCATGAATATGTAGAATTTGTTGGTTTATACTGGCATTTCGTCGACTTGGTGTGGATAGTATTATTCACAATAGTCTATTTACTTTAGGAGGAGATAATATGAGTAATGTAGTAGAAAGTGAAACAAAAGAGTTACATCATGAACTACCTTTAATGCAGTCATTCATAGCATTATTAGTGATAACAGTAATTGAGTTGATAATATCCGAAATTGATATGAGTGATCAAATTGCAACCCCTTTATTATTACTACTTACCGTTGCAAAAGCAATAATAGTGGGAGCAGTATTCATGGAAATAGCATATGATAAAGATGTCAAATCAATTATAACTTATGTTTTTATAATTCCGATGATAGCAGTTTCATTTTTAATTTTCACAATTATAGCAGATTGGCGATAATAATATTTTATAACCAATGAATTGATTTTGTGTCAAAATATTATAATTTAAAAATGTCCAACTATAAGGAAATATATAATATAAACAATAACGGTGATATATATGACTGAAAAAACCAAAGAAACATTATTAGAATTAGATGAACTTAAAGTATATTTTTACACCGAAGATGGTGTTGTGAAAGCAGTCGATGGAGTAGATTTGAAAGTTAAAAAGGGAGAGGTAGTAGGATTGGTAGGAGAGTCAGGTTCAGGTAAAACAGTAACTGCAATGAGTATATTAGGTTTGATTCCACAGCCTCCAGGAAAAATTGTTGATGGAGATATAACATATAAAGGTAAATCCTTAGTTAAAATGTCTGAGTCAGATATGAGATCAATAAGAGGGAATGAAATTGCAGTAGTATTTCAAGATCCTATGACCTCTTTAAATCCAGTATTATCAATTGGTGAACAAATTGCGGAGGCAATCAGATTACATCAACAAGTAAATGAAATAGAAGCATTAGAAAAAACACAAACATTATTAGAATTAGTAGGAATTCCAGATGCAGGTAAAAGATTAGATGATTACCCATGGCAATTTTCAGGTGGTATGCGACAGAGAGTAATGATCGCATTAGCCTTAAGTTGCAATCCAGATTTATTAATAGCAGATGAACCAACCACAGCACTTGATGTTACAATTCAAGCACAAGTATTAGATCTAATGGCATCACTAAAAGATAAATTTGATATGTCCATACTACTAATTACTCATGACATGGGTGTTATAGCAGGGATGGCAGATAAAGTAGCAGTGATGTATGCAGGCAATATAGTTGAATTTTCAGATTCTATTAGTGTGTTTAAGAAAAGAAAACATCCATATACGCAAGGATTATTGGGAGCAATACCAAATATGGAGTCAAAAAGAGACGATGATTTGATGACAATTCCAGGTACTATACCAAATTTGATCAGTCCGCCAAATGGTTGTAGATTTCACCCTAGATGCCCAAAAGCAGTCAAAGAATGTTCTGAAGTAGTTCCGGATTTAATTGAGGAAGAACCTGGGCATTTTGTTAGATGCTTACTCTTTGGGGACCAATTGGAAAAATATAAATCAGCCCAGCCATTAAATACAGTATAAATTTCCTTACTTTCTGATATAATTTAAATGAAATTGATATTGATTTAAATATTAAGACATGTTAAGAAAAAAAGAGACTTATGTCAGACAAATTAAAGGTAGCAAGAATTATTGACAAATTTGCAAAATTAAAGTTGATAGAAAATAATAAAGTTGCTCCAAGAAAGTTTGCAGTATTCAATAGAAAAGATGAAGTTATTGAATTTAAGGATCAAAGAGTATATTTGTATTTTGATGAAATTGTCCGTAATTTCAAAAATTTAACAATAATCAAAATTGACAATATGAAACAATTAAATAAACTACCAATGGCATTAAGAGAACTAAATAATTTGAGAGAATTACACATCAATAATTGTAACATAGAAATTATTCCAAATTGGATAAATACATTAACTAATTTAGAAATTATAAATCTGGAAAATAATAATATTATCAAAATACCGATTGAATTTACTGAATTAAAAGAATTGATTAGTTTGAATTTGAATGGAAATCAAATAAGTGATATCCCGACTGAATTTGTTAATCTTAATAAATTGAGAAATTTAAATTTAGGAAATAATAATTTCGATGGTATACCAGAAGTATTACTCAATTTGAATATTCAAAATTTGAATATTTCAGGAAACTATATACATGAATTACCATATAATTGGAAAAAAATTCAATATAGTTTGAAAAATTTTGATTGTATTCAGAAAATTCCAATTGAACAAGCTGATGGAGTATTAAAGTTAGAGAAACTAATAGAGTTGTCACTCAACCCAATAATAATACCATTTAATATAAATCACCTCAAAAATCTTAGAAAACTAGTCATTACAGAATCTAAGAATACTGAGTTGCCTCTTGAAATTAGTTTATTAAAACAACTAATAATTTTGAAAATTTTAAATGGAAGGCTATTAAGATTACCTGAAAATATACATTTAATGAGTGAACTACAGGAATTACATGCCACAAATAATCTATTAACCACATTACCAAGATCTATTGGAGCATTAAGAAAAATTAAAAAAATTAATGTGAAGAATAATAATATTATAGAATTACCTACTACAGTAGATAGATTAAAAGACATAATATTAGAGTTAGAGGGGAACCCGATATTAAAAAAATGAATGAGCATGATTAATGGAGAGCGTGAAATGTCTGAAAACATAAATTATAGAAATTTAAAATTGGAAACAGATGATAATAGGATTGAAGGGATAGACGTAACAAGATCAATTGCTTTGATAGGAATGGTATATATTAATTTAAATGTCATATTAGGGACTAATTTTGATGAAATTTACATTCTGAATAATTTGGGAATGTTTAATACTGTCTTACAAGGTAGATTTGCATCATTATTTTTAGTCATAGCAGGATTAGGATTAGGTTTGTTTAAACAGAAATATAATGAAAATTATAGTATAATTATCATTAAAAGAGCAATTTTCTTTTTTTTTGTAGGTTGTTTAAATTTATTATATTGGAGACCCGACATAATCCATATGTATTCAGTTTATTTTTTGATGGGAATTATTTTTTTAAGGTTAAAAAAAGAGTTTTTGATTATTATAATGATCATGAATTCATTGTTACAGTATATTTTATTACAAAATTTAAATTATGAATTAGGATTTACCATAAATTATGATAATCTTACATATACAATATTGAAAAATTTACTTTATGATGGGTATTATCCGGTAATTCCTTGGAGTTCTTTTCTTATTTTTGGAATTTTAATATCTAAATTAGATTTAAAGAATATGAAAATTTTGTGGACAATGAATGCAGTTGGTTTAACTATACTTTCTATTTCAATAGAAATTTCAGTAAATCCTGAAAATTCATTTGATCATATATTCTCAATGTACCCTTACCCTCCCAATGTTATGTTTATTTTTTCGGCTATAGGTTCTAGTATGGCAATTTTATCTTCGTGCCTAATTTTATCACAAAAATTCAAATTTGAGACATTAACAAATGTTGGTCGTTTGAGTTTCACTTTGTATCAATTCCATTTAATTTATGGATTTATAATAATAAGTATATATGACTTTAATAGCCCATATCCAGAAGTAGCGTTAGGTCTAACGATCTTATTTTGGATAATGATTTTAATTATTATAAACATAATTGATAGTAAGAAATTAGGAATATTTGAAAAAATTCTAAGGTCTTTATCTAATAATTGATGAATTAAATTAATTTAAATTTCAATTTTATTTTCTATTTGTTCTTTATCACTATCAGCTAATTCCTCAGTTGGTAAATGAGTGCCATTTGCGATTTCTTTTACAAAATGACAAGATACATAATGATCTGTGTTGATTTGTATTAGTTCAGGTTCTTCTAAGAAACATACTTGTCTCACAAATCGACATCTTGTACAGAAACGACATCCTGCAGGAGGATTTATGGGTGTGGGAACTTCACCTTTTAATTTAATTCGTTCTTTTTTTATTGTTGGATCAGCGACTGGAACTGCAGACATTAGTGCTTGAGTATAAGGATGTAAAGGTTTTGCGTAAATTCCTTCACTATTTCCTATTTCGACTACTTTTCCTAAGTACATTACCATCAAACGGTGAGAAATTTTCTTTACTACTGACAGGTCATGAGCAATGAACACATATGAAAAACCTAATTCATCTTGTAATTTTACAAGTAAGTTAATTATTGAGGCCTGAACGGATACATCAAGCGCTGATACAGGTTCGTCTAAAACAATTACTTTTGGTTGCAAGGTTAGTGCTCTAGCGATACCTACTCTTTGTTGTTGACCTCCAGATAACTCGTGAGGGTAACGATATGCATGATGAGGTGAAAGTCCTACTCTAATTAATAAATCACGGACAATCCCATATTTTTCATTTTGATTGACCAAATTATGTATTTCTAATGGCTCCAAAATAGATTGCATTACAGTGAACCTTGGATCAAGTGCTGCAGCAGGGTCTTGAAATACTAAAGTCAAATCTTTTGCATTTGCTCTTAATTCTTTTTGAGTTTTTGTTCGTAAATCTTCATTATCAAACCAAACTTCTCCTGATGAGGGTTTATCTAAAAAAGTGATTGCCTTTGCGAGAGTAGACTTTCCACAACCGGATTCACCAACTACTCCTAAAGTCTCTCCCTTCTTTAAATCAAAAGAAACTCCATCAACAGCTTTTACATCTGCAATTTTTCGTTTTATGAAAAAACCTCCTTCTACGGGGAAATATTTTCGCAAATCTTTGATGGATAACACAATAGTTTGGTCATCTTGTACATCAGTTGAATTTGATTGTACTTCATTTAGTGTTTGCTCTGCCATATGTTATACTCAATATATCCTCAGCTTCAAACATTTTTAAGATAGGCGATTTTAACATACCTTCTTTGTTAGTAAAATTGACAATACCATGAATTAAAAATAAATCAAGTTATTTGGGTGTTTCCTATGATTTAAAAATAGAAATCTATTAGAATTTATTATGTTTAGGTCGAGAAGACAAGAAAATAATGGCATTAATTCAATCGAAGAAGCACCTCCTTTAAGTGGTAAACATAGCAGGCAAAGAATACCACCTGGACAAAGATTAGCAAAGAGATGGCCAGTTTTATCAGCTGAAAAGACTCCAAAGTTCAATGGAAGGGACTGGGATATAGTAGTAGATGGACTTGTAGAAAATCCAATTAGATGGACATGGGATGAATTTAAACAACTACCAAAAATAGATCAAGTATCAGATTTGCATTGTGTAACAACTTGGTCTAAATTAGATATGGAGTTTAGTGGTATTGCGTTTTCAACAATTTTAGATATTGTAAAACCAACTAGTGAGGCGAAATATGTGACTTTTGAAGCGGATTCGGGATACACTACTGCATTGCCCTTATCTGAAGGATATTTACTTGAAAATGATGTAATGTTAGCATATGAATTTGAAGGGAAACCATTACCTCCAGATCATGGAGGTCCTTTAAGAAGTTTAGTACCTCAGCTCTATCTTTGGAAGTCTGTAAAATGGTTAAAAAGAATGACATTTGAAAGTAGTTGGAAAAGAGGATTTTGGGAAGAAAGAGGATATCATCAGATAGGAGATCCTTGGCTAGAACAAAGATATTCATCCCAAGAAAGGCCAATTAGGAGAGAACATAAAATATCTTAATAATGAATGAATTTTAAATAGAAAAAATGAAGATGTCAGATAACTTAAATGCATATTCTGCTATGTCTGGTGTAGTTTTTTTATGGGCGATAAGTTGGCCATTAGGTAGAATTGTTGCAACAGGAGGATTAGGAGCAAACCCTATATTTGCTGCTTTTTTGCGTTATCTGGTGGCTATACCATTTTTATTTTTATTTATGAGAATTTTCGGTAATAGTTTAAAATATCCAAAAAAGCATACCAAGGCAATGATAATATTTGGAATCTTACATGTCACATTATATAATTTCTTTTTTTTAAGTTCACTAAGGTATACTTCTTCATCTGATGCAGTACTGATATTAAATGCAGCTATAGCAGTAATGTCCGCAGTTTTAGCTTCAATAGTTTATGATGATGAGAAATTAAATAGGAAAAGAATATTCGGATTGGGTATCACGATGGTAGGTGTTTTGATTGTTTTTATAGCGTCTCCAAATACTGATGTTGAAAACCCTTTACTGGGTAATTTGATAATTCTTCTTGCAGCCTTGGTTTGGTCTATTTATACGGTATATTCAAGAGATTATTATGAGGAAATCAAACCGTTACCTTTTCAATTTTGGACTACTATTTGGGGTTGGTTATTTTTAGGGATATTTGCGATATTTGAGGTTATTATAATCAATGATTTTAGTATTGATATTACTACTTATGGTGCATTATTATACTTAGGTGTGTTTGGAGCAGCGATACCCAATACATTATTTTCAAAATCGATCAATCATATTGGTCCTACAAGAACTAGTATAATAATAAATTTAATTCCTTTAATGAGTATATTTGCATCTATAATATTGATAGGTGAAGAATTTTCGATTAGCTATTTATATTCATTCTTTTTGATGATGATTGGAATATATTTCGTTAACAAATAAAGCAGATAATGTATTTTGAACATTTTTATATAATTTGGGTGTCAATTAAAAATTAAATTATATTTATGTTTTATAGATGTATTAATTAATACTATATAGTGAATATTCAGATTGAAGATTGGATACTTCAAATTATGTCAAATTTGACATTAGAAGAAAAAATAGGACAGATGATACAATTAGAGGCTAATGAGAAAAGTGAATTGTTATTGAAAAAAAATTCAATTGGATCTATTTTAAATTCTGAAAAAAAAGCGTTAGATAAATTCAAACAAGTGAATAAATTAAGTAAAGATAATATCCCAATATTATTTGCAGTAGATGCGATACATGGTCACTGTTTTATAGATGGTGGGACAGTTTTTCCTACACCTTTGACGATCGCTTGTTCTTGGGATCCTAAATTAGTTGAAAATATTGGAAAGATTACAGCCAAGGAAATGCGGATTACAGGATATCATTGGACATTTGCACCAAATCTAGATCTAGCTAGAGATCCGAGGTGGGGAAGAGTTAATGAAACATTTGGTGAAGATACACATTTAGTAGGGGAATTAGGAAGTGCGATAATTAAAGGTTTACAAAATTATGAATACCCTGTAATTGCATGTCCTAAGCATTTTATAGCATATGGTGAAAGTATAGGAGGAAGAGACTCGGTAGAGAGTGAAGTTTCTGAAAGAAAAATGCGAACATTATTTTTACCTGTATTTCAAAGAGCAATTGATGCCGGAGCAAATAGTATTATGACTGCTTATCAAGCGATGGATGGAATTCCATGTACAATTAATAGTAAATTATTAAAAAATGTATTAAATGATGAAATGGGTTTTGAGGGAATTGTAATAACTGATTATGATAATTTATCGAGATTACATACAGAACAGTATGTGGTTGATAATTTGTATGAGGCATCAATTAAAGGATTTAAAGCAGGTAATCATGTGATGATGGCAACTGAAAAATTTATGGATCACATGATAAGAGCGGTAGGGGAAAAAAGAGTCTCGATTACCGATATAGATGAGACAGTTAAAAAAATTTTAAGGCTAAAATTTAAGTTAAATTTATTCAATAATAAAATTGATGAGAGTTTTGAGAGTGATTTATATCAATTAGGGGGTGTTGAACATAGAGAATTAGCAAGGAAAGCATCAGAAGAAAGTATAGTGTTACTGAAAAATAATAATGATATTCTTCCATTAAAAAGCAGAGACATTAAATTGTCTGTTATTGGTCCGAATAGTGTAGACAGAGTTGCGCAATTAGGTGATTGGGCGATAAGAGATAATTATGGGAAAAAAAATTTTGAAATGGGTTCAGATCATAATAACACATATGTGAGTGTTCTTGATGGGATAAAGTCTTTATTTTCAAACACATATTATAATAAAGGATGCGATATTGATATGAATGAACTATATATAGATGAGATGATAACAATTGCTGAAAAAAGTGATATAATAATAGCAGTGATAGGAGACAATAACAGTTTTAATGGTGAGATTTCAGATAGAGCAAGTTTAAGTTTACCTGGAAAACAAATAGAAATGTTAAAAGAGCTGAAAAAGCTGGGAAAACCAATTATAGGAATATTAATCAATGGAAGACCTCTGATACTTAATTGGTTGGACGAAAATTTGGAAGCTATTATTGAATGTTTTAATCCAGGTTTAGAAGGAGGTAATGCGATTGCAAATGTGATTTCGGGAGAAGTAAATCCTTCAGGGAAATTATCAATTAGTTTTCCAAGACATGAAGGACAACTACCAATATATTACAATCAAATACCGGGTTGGCATGGAAACTCCGATGGTACTGGAGATTATATCGATATAACACATAAACCACTATATCAATTTGGTTTTGGATTATCATATAATGATTATGAATATTCAGATTTAATAATAAAAAATAATAAAATTAAAAAGAAAGAAAATTTAGAAATTCAAATCTCAGTTAAAAATAAAGGAAAATATAATGGAAAAGAGATAATTCAAGTGTACTATAATGATATTTACTCTTCGGTCACAACCACCAAAATTCAATTAGTAGAATTTAGAAAAATTTTATTAAAACCGAATGAGAAAAAGATAGTTAAGTTTTCAATACCTGCAAATAGGTTTTCTTTGATTGATAAGAATAATGAGCGAAAAATTGAAGAGGGTGAATTTGAAATTATGATAGGTAAATCATCGGATAAAATGGATTTATTGAAAGATATATTTAGTATAATTGATTGAAAATGTTAATTTTCAAGATCCCATTTTGTATATAGACTTGGAACACAAGAGAGTAATTCTTTGGTATATTGATGTTGAGGATTAGTTAGTACATCATTGACTTTGCCAGATTCTACTAAATCGCCTTCTTTAAGTACAATTATATCATCTGCAATATATTGTGCTTGTCCGATATCATGAGTGATAAAAACAACGGTCAAACCTTCATTATCTCTTAAATCTAATAATAAATTTAAGATCCCTGCTCTTGAAGATGCATCAATCATAGATGTAATCTCATCTGCAATTACAATTTTTGGTTTAATTAGTAATATCCGAGCAATTAAGAAACGTTGAAGCTGCCCACCTGAGAGTTGATGGGGGTATCTACCTAAGATTTCATTGGCATCTATGCCGACCTTAGATAAAGCCTCTTTAATTAATTTTTCTTTTTCGTCTGTTGTTAGCTCAGCATTTCTTAATTTTAATGCTTGTTCTAAAACTCGATCTATTTTGTAAAAATAGTTTATCGATGAATAAGGGTCTTGAAATATAACTTGAACTTGTTTATAATAATCCTTAGCATCATAATCAAATATACTTTGTCCATTAAGTTCAATTTCTCCTGAAGATGGTTTTTCTAATTTTAATAACATTTTTGCGATCGTAGATTTACCTGAACCTGATTCCCCTACCAATGCGATTAATTGCCCTTCCTTTAATTCGAAGGATACATTTTTTACGGCATTTGTATTTACTCTAGAAATAATACCAGACGAATATGTTTTTGATAAATTTTTAATTTCGAATAATGACATTAATTTCCCTCCCCATATAGCCAACATTTTACAAAACGATTTTCATCATTTATTTCAAATAATGGAGGTTCTTTTTCCAAGCAAATATCTTTTACCTTAGGACATCTGGGATTAAATCTACAACCTTTTGGAGGTGATTTTAGACTTGGTGGACTTCCAGAGATACTTTCTAATTTTTCTTTATTTTTTCCATTTGGATCAAATGACACGATAGAATTCATGAGTAAATTAGTATATGGGTGAAGAGGTTTTTTGACCATATCATCCATATTACCATATTCTTGTAAGTGACCTGCATACATTATTATCATTTTATTGCAAATTTGGCTAAGTGATGAAACGTCATGTGAAACAAATAATATAGATTCAATTATACCATCTCTCTTCATTTCATATAACATCTTAATGATCTTTTTTTGTGAAGATACATCTAAAGCACTTGTGGGTTCGTCAACAATCAACAATTTCGGGTTCCACATTGTGGAAATAGCAATCACTGATCTTTGTTTCATCCCACCTGATAATTCGTGAGGATATTTTTGAATTACATCACGATTAAGACCAACGCGTTCAAAGTGATCTCCTGCGAATTTTACCAACTCAGTTTTAGCAACTTTTTCACCTGTTCTTTCCTTAACAACATCTGAGATAAAATCGATAATTTTTAAGACGGGATTTAATGAGTCTAATGAGGCTTGAGGAACATATGAAACTATTTTTGTTTTAACATCTTTTCTTAAAATATCAGATGGAGTTTTATAAATATTAAAATTATCAATTAATATATCACCTGACTGATAATGCAATAAAGGTTTAGGAGTTCCTGTAATTAATTCAGCTAAAGTGGATTTTCCACAACCTGATTCTCCTGCAATAGCCACAATGTCTCCTTTATTTACATTTAAAGTTACACCATCAACACTATAAACAGTACCAAAAGACCCTTTATAGTATCCTTTTAAATCTTTTATTTGTAAAATTAACTCTTCATTTTGCATTATTATTCCTCCCTTAACCTTGGATTGAAAACCGCATCCATATTTGTTTGAATTAGATATAATGCAAACATAAAAGCAGTTAATAATATTCCTGGAGTAACAAAAATCCACCAGTATCCTAGTCTTATACTCTCAAATGCAATTGCATTTTGCAGTAAAATACCTAATGTAACTGTATTTTCAGGACCAAGTCCTACAACGCTTATTCCAGCTTCGGTCAAAATAGCTGCACCTATTGAGATAGCAAAAACAAGTGCTATGTAAGATAATAAATGTGGTAAAATTTCAAGTGATGCAATTTTTACATCATTTGTTCCTGAAATTTTAGCTAATGATACAAATTCTCGCTCTTTTAGCGATAGAACTTGAGATCTTATTGCTCTTGCGGCCCATGGCCATGAAATTAAACTAATTATTAAGATGATTAAATTTAGAGATCGCTCTTCCAAAAATGCAGATAAAACCAATAATGCAGGTAAAACAGGAAAAACTAGTACTATGTTTGTGATCAACATGGCTAATTCATCTATAAGGCCACCTTTGTAGGCGGCAATACCCCCAACCATAGTTGCAATAAGGATGGTGATTACCCCTACTATAAATCCTACAAAAAGTGAATTTTTAACCCCATGCGCAACGTTAGCAAAATAATCTTGTCCTTGTTGATCCGTTCCTAATAAACCATATTCACCTGGAGGTTGGTTAATTGCAATTCTTTGTTCTTCATTTCTTACCTGATCTTCAGGATCCATTGAGAATAAAGGACCAAATATACCCAATAGAAGGATTAATGAAATAAGTACTAAACCTATATTGAATGATAAACGTTTAAATAAAAAGTACAATCTATTCGCCTCCTGTTTGGATTCTTGGGTCTATAAATCCATATAAAATATCAATAATTAGATTTCCTATAATTACAATAAAAACCAAAATTATACTAGATCCCATCATTAAAGGAAAATCTTGTGATAAAGCAGATGTCAATAAAATATCACCTACACCAGGCCAACCAAATACCCATTCCAAAACCAAAGTTGCACCTATCGCATCTCCTAACCTAAGGTTTAATCCGGTTACTTGAGGTAAGATTGCATTTCGTTTTGCATAATTTCTGATAGATTTATCTTGAAAACCTAGTTGTTTTGCATATAATAAATAACTTGACTCTAATTCATACAATGTCATAGATCTCATACCTGTGGCCCAACCACCAGTGAAACCTATTAAAAGGGTGATAAAGGGTAGAAAATAATATTTTAAGGTATCAAATATATAGCTTAGCGAAAAAGTTGGTTGAGTACCTGCTTTAGAAAAACCATAATCAAAAATATTATTTTGAAAAACAAAGAACCAAAAGAAAATAATTGCCATCCAATAAAATGGAGTAGACTGGGCCAACATAGCAGTATAATATGATAATTTACTTGTTTTTGATTTTGGATCATATGCTGATTTTGAACCAATCCAATTCCCAAAGTAAAAACTAATTAGAACAACAGGGATAATAATTGAAAAAGTAAAAATAATAGCAGGAGTGAGTATATCAATTGTATCTTTACCAGGATGGGTAAAGGTTGGACCTAAATCTCCTTGAAAGAAATTAGCCCAATAATCAATATATTGTGTTAATAAAGGATCATCTAAATTATAATATTCGTTGAAAGATCTAACTCTAGCTTGATAATCATCATAGGTTTCGGTTGGTCTTTGAGGGGGAAGAATCCTAGTTGCAGGGTCTCCTGGTAAAGCTCTTGGCATGAAAAATATTAGGGTTAAAGACACGATGAGAACTATCGAGTAAAATAACATTTTCTTTAATATGAAAAATAAAAATGGATGAGTTAAGTAATTTTTTATTGAACTTTCATCTTTATTAGAATTTTCAATTATGAGCTCATCCATAGCTAAAACTATATTTTGTTCATTTTTATCATTAATAAGCTTTGATTAATTTTAACGAACGTAGGAAAGATGAGAATTGTAATTAGGTAATGATAAGGATTAATTTAATATTATTTTTACTGAGTGAGGAATTTGTTCTCGGATATTCTTAGAAAATGGTTCTCGTATCTCAAAATGTTCATATTCAATGTCATTAATAATAATTTTTTGGATTTGCAATTTATGAGTATCAAATCTACTATTATTTACATATGTAATTTGAGTGAACCCATGTAACAAAAATTCTATTTCATTATTTTCATCGAATAGCCACCCAGGTATATTTGGTTTCAATTTTAATAGTAATTCATTATTAGTATGGGTATAAGGATTTTGACCTGTAAACATTATAGCCAAAATATTTAATGCTTCAATTGTAGCACCACTTAATCTGGCATAAAATCCTCTTCCATGTAATCGTTCATCTGGATAAGCACTACTTACTATGAAGGAACTATTTTCTAAAACACTTCGACCGTAAATATCTGTAGACAAGAATGGAATAAACGTATTTTTAAAATGTGTATAAAATTGGTCATATAATTCTAATTTTAATAAAGACAATAGTAATTTATATTCCATATGTAACCATATTGATTCATTTTCCAACCACCCTGGTGTAAAGGCATACGTTCTACCGATTTTATGGTTTAAGTGAGATAATGGAGCATTTACTTTAAACATTTTTAACTTCGTATCATAAAGATCAGATGACATTAATTTCTTATAATGGATATTTAATTTATTCCTAACATGTGTGAGACCTTTTACATAACCCTCAAGAAATAAGGGCATTTGTTTTATTGTAAATTGAATTTCATTGTAATCTTTAGGTTCCATTATAATTTCATTTCTTTTAATGAATTTATCTTGATTTTTTATTTCAAAATAAAAATAAGTGGGGATGTATCCGGATGAAAAATCGATCATTGAGTTGATTGAGTTTTCTAGTGATTTATGCATTTCAATGAGAACATTTTCCACTTTTAATTTGGGTATACTTGTAAGTTTTTCAAAACCATAAATAGTATCATTTTGAAATTTTTCACGAGATTTAATTGACTCTGCCCATCTATTTGATGAATGAGGCTTTTTTACAATAGAAATAATATCTGAGATTAGGTTATTAATTTCAGTAGGTATTTCTAAGTTTTCAATTGGATGATCTGCGATTGTTTCATTCAGAAAGGTGATCAGATTCAATAATTCAAAAAGCTCCACACTAGATGATCCAAAAAGCGAAGGAAGACCATTTAATGCATCATACCACCCAGGTTTACCAGCGTCCATTTCTAAACCATAACCATAAGGATCTTGTGTTGTGAATTTAATTAAAGTTAAACTTAATAATTTTATGAATAAATTTGTTTTAAAAATTTCATTTGTTGATTTTGTTGAAAGGTAATTGATTTTATTTGAGGCATAGTCCAAATCTAATTCAACTAATGATTTTGTTAAAACTAATTGTCCATTATTAATACCTAATCTTTTGTGAAATGGTAAAATCTGATGAGTAGTTTGAAGGTACTTGAATTCATTAATGTGGAATAATAATTCAGATCTTTTGTCGGGATATACTAATAAATAATTTTTCACCAAGTCTAAATTATATCCAAAATGATCAACCCAAAATCCTTCACCATGAGATGAATTTTGTATTTGATTTGAATTTGCGATTAATAAGGAAATGAATTGTTCTAAATCAATTTTTAATTGAACATCCCTGTCTCTTATAGCTTTTACAATTTTACCAGGAGTATATGGATGCTTAAGTAAATCATCAAAATATTCATATGAATTTAATAATTGATTTAAAATAAATTCTTTATTTTTAATAAGCTTGAAACTAACACCAGTAAGAACTAAAGGGTTATAACCATCAATTTGAAGTAAATTGACAAATGTGATAATATTATAATATGAGATTTTTGGATTGATCAAAACATCTAATCTGCGATTTTGATTAATATCTCTGTAATTAGCGTTACCTTGAGAATAATATTCAGGAGATAAGTAAAAGTCATTATAATCACGTTCCATGTCACCATGTTTACGGAAAAACATATGATATACATTTGGTAAAGAATTAGGGCTATCAAACACTTTAGGCATACCTCCACGGAGAATATTATCTAAATACGACAGTTGACCATATTTGTCTAATAATTTATTTGATGTCCTAAGTTTAAAATTAGAAAGAATATTGGAAATTGTATTTTTATTAAGTGTAAATTGATTTTCTAATTCAGAGACAGAGATATTATTTATCACATCATTAAGATATTCAAGATTATGTACATTTCCGATAATATTATAAAATACATATTCTTTTGATGAATTTAATTTAATGCTCTTTCCAAAAAAGGCAGAAGGAAAATAATTGACAATACGTTGATCTTGTTTGATTATGTCTGAAATAGAAGTTTCAATAAAGGAAATTGGATGATGGAAACTCTTATCATGTTTAAAAATAAGATTAGGGTCAACTATTGGATCTAATTTACCATTGAGATCCAATGATAAATAAAAATTTCCAGAATTAATTTCATCAACATTTTGTGTATCTGCCATGTCTGCTTTAACTTTAAAGAATGGAATTTTATTTGATAAATTTTTAATTTCCATCCATGCTTGTGAAGTATAACTCATACTTTTAGTGGTAAATGTATTCATGCCGTATGGAATAATTTTTGGTAGTCCATCCAAGATTTCAATATCTCTGTTGATTTCACCTTTGTTAATAATTTTTACTTTTCTAATTAATCCAGGAAAATCATTTGAGTCAATGGTACAATATTCAATTTCAACAGATATGTTGAGTATTTCATTAATTTCTACAATTTTCAATTTATGGGGACTTATCTCTAGATAATGAGAATTCAAAGTGTTTTGCTGGAATGGTTCATATATAATTTCATCTATCTTTATGAAGGTCCTAAAACCAAAAGAAGACACTACATTTATGGCTTGATCTGCAGGTCTAAATTCTAAAATAGCGTTATCTTTATTTCCAATTCCAAAACTTGTGATAACTTGACCTCGATTTGTATAAAACACCCACATAGGGATACCTAACATTCCCGAAATACCAGGTAGAAAATTATGAAAAGGGGTAGATCTATTAAAATTTTTTATTATAAATTTATCTTCTTTATAATCATAGTCTACTTCCATAAAATCACATCCAATCGGGATAATATATCAATCTAAGAATATATCAATTTCAATAATATTATCCTTTTTTAGTCGAGATAACTCAGAAATTGATATTTTAATTTCTTTGTTAGGAGAGTTTAATATATTTTCTTTACCTTGAATAATATATTTTGTGATACTATATGAACCATATTTTTGGTTATTGTTGTTTATAAAAGTTATTTGTAAATTAATATTTTGAAATATTGTATTGATGCTAGTCTTATTATTTATAAATTGATTTAGGGTTAATTTTGGATTGATTGTAAGATCCCCATAATCTCCACGAATACCATACATTTGTGTGATCACGATAAGAATTAACCAACTCGCGGATCCAGTTAAATATGAATACATCCCATATCCTTGTTGATTGATATATTCTGGTAAATTTGGATATATTCTTGATTTATTGGTATCAATAAGATGATCAAAAAGTGACTGAATTATCTGATATCCGTCTGTAATCTGTTCATTTAGATAGAGAGAATAAACATACATCATGACCATATGAGAGAAAATAGCTCCATTTTCTTTGTGACCATATGCAAATCCAAATGCACGTCCTAAATCTATTTTTAGATCTTTGAAATCGGTGTTCAATCTTGGTACCTTGATTGTAGAGTCGAGTAAGTAATAATTAACTGAAGATATAATTTTTGAGGTGAGCTCTTGATCCACAATTTTTGACATTAAGGGAAATGTTTGTCCCGTTAATGTCATTCGTATATTACTCCCGAATTTGCCTTCTACTTTTTTTCCTTTATTATCATAATAACCATTTAACCAACTATATTTATTGTCGTTTACTATTTCATTTGAAATAATATTTGTTGTTAGTAATTCAGAGTAACTGTTTAAAATTTTAATTAATTCATTAATATTTGTTTGTTCATATTCCCCAGAAACTCCATTTTCAACAGTATCAAAATATGTTAATAAATATTTATCCTTATTTTGTGACAAATTTTTTGTGATACCTTTGTTAAGTAAAATTTTTATTTCCTTGGTCAAAGGCAAATGTTCGTAACCATAACGAGATTTAATTTCATAAAGTAAATTTGAAATTATTCTCAAATTAGAAGCATAAAATGATGTGAAAGCAACACTTTCCCCTTTTTCATTGGCCATATCTAAACCATCATTCCAATCTCCATCTTCCAATAAAATTGAGTGATGTTCACCTAAATTTAAACTTGAAGTAATATTTTGTAAAATTAAATGTTCAATTATACTACCAAAATGAATCCCGCCTGACTTGTTGCGTAGTTTATTATCTGAGTGTATTCCATATTTTTTTATTTTTTTACTTCTGTGAGAAAATTTATCTGCAAAATAAATTTGTTTTTCAAAAAGTATATCAAAATCACCTGTTTGATGTATATAGAAATTTATTGTAAAAGTAGGCCATGCACCATGATCCATCCAAACTCTTGGTATGTTATTTCTATCAGCGATAAATTCTCCTTTTGATTTACCAATAATTGTTGCATTTGAACCGTCGATTCTTACACCTGCAAAATTAGAAATTAAAGAGGATCGAACATTTTTATTTTCAATTAATAACAATGAAAGAATATCTTGCCATAGGTCACGCCATCCTCGACCACCTCTACCATAATCATGATGAGGTAAATATGAGTTACCATAAATTCGGCGAAGTATAGGTTGAATAGATACCCAATCTAACCAATTATCGAATTCATTTTGTGATGTTTTTATGCTTAGTGAGGATATTTGAGCATTCCAATATTTTTTAGTATCTTCAAATAGTTTATTAAATTTATTAACTGATAAATAAGAAAGTGGATTTAATTTAGATTCTGAGATACCCATTAGTATGAAATAACTCACACTTTCATTAGGATTTAATTTTATATCAAAATATGTCACAGCACCGATAATATTTAGTCCTTGAGAATTTGGAAGATTTATTTTTTGAGAACTATTTTTAGTTAGATAATCAGGCCAATCTAATGATCCATCACCTACAAAATAATCCATCATAGGATAAATTTCATCGGGTATGTCTAAATTTTCGTTAAGCATATAAAATTGATACATATTATAATTAATAGTATGACCCCGTTCATCAAAACTCAGTGTAGGTTTTGAAACAACCCCATAATCTGTTATTTCAATTTGATTTAGTAGACTAGTTACATGATTATGATCTCGAATATTATCTGCTGATCTTCCATATATAGGAATTGCAGATGATACTTGAAAATTTTGTGGCTCATCATTAATATTGGTAATTTTAATTTGCATCAATTCAATAGATTGATTTATTGAAGGAATAAAATTTAAGATTTCTGACTTCAATCCTATTTTTTCATTTTTTCTTATAGTTCTATGCCATAAAAATCCTCCTTGAATTGTAAGATGGTCATCCTTATTTTGTTTTTGTAATAACGAATTACCAGTTGCGGACCATAAATGATTTTGTGATTTTACCCAAAAATTTCTTGAATAATTTGAATGAAATAAATCATCCATTGTCATGGGTTTGAGATAAAAGGAATTTAAATCTACACAAGAGTCTCCTGCCAATTTAGGGGTAATTGATGCATGAAATGACTCATTTGTTAGAGGAAAATAAAAATAATTATGATGTTGGTTTAACTCTAATTCAAAATAATGTTCATTATTAATATTGATAAATTTTAAAAAATTATGATTATTCAATTCAAATTACTTTTTTATTTATTTTATTTATTTTTAATTATGTTTTTTGAGTCTATAAACAATAAATGTTGCAAATGGTAGAATGAAACCAATAAAATTACTTTCTTCTACAATAGAACTAACTGCTGAACTTGCTTCACTCAATTCTGAATTTTCTGAGGATACAGCAGAATTAGTCTCAGTTGGTGAACCGACTGTAACAACAACAGTATCATTTCCACTTAATCCAGTTTCATCAATAAATTCAATTTTATATTCAAAGACTCCTTCTGTTGAGGTATCTACAGTCCATGTAATAGCGTTGCCTTCGGTATAACTTAGATTTGCGACTCCTTGTACTACATTGTTTTTGAATACAGTATAGGTACCACCAACACCATCTTCGTCTGAGATAGTCCATGAAATTGATGCAGTAGCACTTACATCGACTTGTATATCACTTGGTGAATTTACTGTTGGTGCTATTGGATCAGGTGCTTGAGAATTCACTGTACCACCAAAATAGTTTTCGGCGATATGTACTCCGGCTGGTTTTGCATACCTTGCCTCTTCTATAACACCCCAATGAGGACCTATAGCATATTCACCTTCATATATTTCTTGTTTCCAATTTTCATCAAATGCTTGGAAAAGATATGCCTCAATATCATTGTCATCTATTAATTTCATTAAATCTGTGAAAAATGTTAATTGATTTGCCTCGGTAAATAGTTCATTTTCAGGGACGGAAGATGATGGCCAACCAGTTTCACCTAATATAATTCTTTTTTCAGGATAAAGTGAAGCAACTTGATTATACTTCTCTAAAACCCAATTAGCAGCATTAGCTACAGGCACTTTATGCCATGCAGGATGTGCGTGTATAATAATAACATCAGTTGCATTTCCCAAAGCGGTTCTAAGAACTTCTGTTTCATTGAAAGGATTTTGTTTTGCGAAAAATCCCCATTCTTCTGCAGTCGCTACAGGAAAATTAGGGTCTACTCGATTATTTTTAGTATAATTAAGAAAACCTACTAATTCTGCTTCATTAAAACCTGCACCACCTGTAAGGACTTCATTTCCAACGATAATCATTGATGATACATCTTCTGCAGTTAATGCAGTATCAATTTCACCAAAATTATCAGGATTACCTGAGTGTATCCATGTTCCTGTTGCAGTAGTAATACCATACTGCGCGGCGATGAAAGGAATTTGATTTAGACCTAAACCAATACCATATGACCTTATATGATTGACTCCCATTTCTTTTAAGATACCCATATCTTCTTCTAAGTTTGCTCTAGATACTATTTCAGTTTTATCTGGCCCGACTCCTCTAAAAGGACCATATGCCATTCCTCTAAAATCAAGAACTGTAGGTTCTTGTTCAACTTCAATATTTGTGACGTTAGTCTCTTCTTCAATTCCTTGTACACTTGTAAGTGAGATCAAAAAAAGAAAAAGAACCATGTAAGATTTAAACTTCATGTAAATTTTTTTCATAGAATTAGAATATAAATGTATTCAATTGGCGCTGAAAATCTTATATATGTATTTTAGTCAATAAATGCCATATTACAAGACTATAGACCTTTTATACGTCTTTTACGAAAAATTATAGATGTAGTTGTTATTAATGCAGTGATAAATATACTAGAAAAGGCGCCATTATTTGTTTCAGTTAATTCACTGTTATTACTACCACTACTAACTGCAGGCAAAGTTTGTCCAACATTCTGGTTTAAAGACCAAAGTAATTGTTGCAATAAGCCAGTTGAACCAAATCCCCACATTGCTAAAGGAGGCATTACATTGGTATTTTCTGTTGGCCATCCATCCCAATATTGTGTGTTAAAACTATACCAGTATCCATTAGCAAATAAAGGTATTGATGGTAAGTCACGGGCAATTTCCTCTTGTAATTTACTTGCCAATTCTTTTTCCTCATCTGAGCCTTGAATTGCAACTTCAAATTGATTCAAATATTCAACATAAGTTGGATTATACCAACCGGTAGTGTTAACACCTCGCCCGGCAGGACCAGTGAAATAATTAAACATAGCCAAGGCTCCATCCATTAATCCTGGTCCAAGACCATAAAGAAGTATTTCGTAATTCATGGAATTTGAGGCACCAACAAAATCTGCATATTCTACATTTTGAACATTTATTTCAATGTCAATAGCAGATAGTTGTTTCTGGAATGTATCTGCATGTAACTCGAAATCTGACCAACCAATGACTGTTTTTAGATCATATGGACCTATTTGTACATTAAAACCATCCACATTTGGAAGGGAGTCTGTTAAATCATCTTGGAATTTTTCAGGTGTATCTTTAGTATACCATTTTCCATCTTGTTTGATTGCATTCTCATTTAATATTTCATTTGCCTTATTTTCATCATATGAAAATCCATATTGTTCTTCAATAGTAGGATCATACAAATCAGCAAGTAGTGAACTTCGATCATCTATTCTAGCTACTCTTGCTGGTTCAAGATATCCACTTGCACCTATGTCTATCATATCATAAACATTTAATCCATATGCAATTGCTTCTCTGAACCAATGCTCGGAAAGTGGATAGATTTCGTGATTTGGTACTACTTCAACAATTGATGATAATGATGGAAAATATGGATCATTATTCCCATAATATGTGCTTAAATAGGGATTTCTATCAATTTCTGCACCTATATTTTGAATATATCCGCCAAACCAATCAATTTCACCTGAGATGAACTCACTGTTTTGAGCAAAGTTTGAGGGATATGATTTCATACCAATATATTTTGGATCAGGTAATTTATCACTTAATACACCAAAACCCCACCAGTCATCATTACGTTCGTATAATGACCAACTTCCGTCTACAGCTTGTGAGTGAGGGAAATACATGCCTGAAGCGACTTTTAATTCATCAGGAAAAGATGGTTCTAACCAATTAACAGTCATTTGGTATTTATTATTTCCTGCAAACATTTCATATTCCATTACATCAGGCCATATATGTGAAGGCATGATTTGCCAACGACCAATAAATTGAAAGAAAACAGATTTACTAAATTCAAAGCCTTCATTGACAGTTACAATTATTCCATAGTCTCCATTTGTGACGACCGATTGAATTTTTTCGGTAAAACTAGCATTAAGTGGACCATTTTTAGCAGCATAAATTTCGTTAAATGAATATACTACGTCTTCAGAATTAATTGATTCTCCATCTGACCATTTTGCTTCTTCTCTTAATACAATGTTGATGTTTTTACCATCATCACTCCATTCCATAGTCTTACCCAAAAAACCGACGAGAGGTTCTTCAAGTACTGAATTCCAATCAAATAATATATCATACATAAATTTAGATTCCCAGGAAGCACTAAGACTATGTGCGGGATTATTAATACCTGGAGGACCCCAATGACCGGAGGACCATAAAATTTGATCTCGTTCGATACTAATTTCTGTTTGAGCGTTTATATTAGAGGTACCTAATAGTGTAATTAATAGTATGGGTAATAATAACTGAGTAATTTTCATTTATGTTAACCTATTAAATTTTCAATAAATTTCTTAATAAAGTATTTTTGGGTAGGAAATTTTAATTTTATAATATTTGTGTAAAAATTTAGAAAATATATTTTATGATTAAAAGTGTTTATTTTAATTTAATTTTAATTTTAGATATTGCTAATAATAGCAATATCTAATTTTGATTTTTTAAGACCTTCTTCGTAGACCAATTACAGATACTAAGCTTAAACCTAATAATGCATAAAATGCATTGAATGGTAAACCTTCTACCTCACTTGGTAATTCGGTGGGTAGTGTAGTGTTTGCTATTGTAGTAGCTGGAACACTGGTTGATGTCTCAGATGTTGTTGAATTTGTTGCACTGGTATCAGTTGAAGTCGAAGTTTCGGTAGAAGTATCAACTGGATTTACCATGGTATAGTAGACATTATCAAAGTATATGTCTCCATTTCCTGTGAAACCATCATTTGCAGAATTGTCATCAAACAATGCAAAAGGTGTTGTAATAACACTTGTATTTGCAAATGTGCTTGCAGCCATCAAGTCTGCAAAAGGAATAACAACTGTATGCCATTCACCATCATTCGCATATCCATATGTACCATCAGTAAGTGCTACCATAGCATCATTATTAGCAGGATAAGCACCTTCTTGGAAACCAACACTAAATGTACCATTATAATTGGCCTTGATATCAAGAACCAAATAACCGCCTTCAAAGGCAGAAAGATCATATAGATCACCGCTTCCATCAGCGTCACCAAATGCTGCGCCCCACCAAAATTCTACACTAGGTGTGGCAGTTACATGAATGGCTTCAGTACCTTCAGATGCATCTGTTGTGGTAGTTAAAGTCATATCACCAGCATTATTCCATTGGAATACTTCTCCAGCAACTTGGGTACCTCCATTAGTTTCAGAGTAAAGTTTAGCATCGTTAGCAGAACTATACACATACTGTTGTGGTTCTGGACCTGGTGTTACTGGACCTGGTGGCATGGGTGGTTGTGGCATAGCCACTTGATAAAGACTATCAACCCAATATATGTTATCAAGATAAATGGTATCAGTGAGTGCAGCACCTGATTGTGTGATGAAGAATGCATTTGATACATCGGAGAAATTTAATGCTCCTGGTCCATCTGCAGGCATAAACATTGAAATGGGTACTATAACAGTTTGCCATGTACTATCATTTACAAAACTTTTGCCAACTTCTAAATCAAATCTGAAATCTTTGTGATTTACATTATATGTAGTTCCAGTTTGGAATCCTAAAGATATATTTCCAGAATATGAGGTTTTAATATCAAAAACCATGAAACCTGCGGAAGTAGATAAATCTGCTCCTCCTAGGGCGGCATATGCCATACCCCACCAGTTGTCTACGGCACTTGCATTAAATTGTACAGATTGATTACCTTCACTTGCAGATCCGTTGTAATTACCAACTATTGTGGATTCATCCCATGCACCAAAGCTACCATTAATTTGGGTACCAGTAGTGGTTTCAGAATATACAATAGCAACATTATCACCAAATCCTTTGGTTACATCTAAATTAGCCCAGTGAACACGATCTATGTAAATAGAGTCAGAAGACATATTTCCAGATCCTTGTGTCATGAACATACCAGATAAAACATTTGAAGTGTTTAATCCACCGTTTCCATTTGTGTGCATGAAATTTGATATTGGCATAATTATTGTTTGCCATGTACCATCAGATACAAAATCTTGTCCATGTAATAATTCAAATCGGAAATCATCAGTAGCACCTCCAGAGACTGTTTGGAACCCTAATGAAATATTTCCTGCATATGTGGTGTTCATATCAAATATCATGAAACCATCATGACCTGATAGATCAGCATTACCTGCAGCTAAGGCAAATCCCCACCATCCTCCAGCGGGATTTGGATTGAATTGAAGAACGTTATTTCCTTCTTTTGCATCATAAGCACTGAAAGTTGCATTTGATGTATCAATAACAGATAAGCTTGAGTCATCCCAAACTTGTGGGGTTACACCAACGGTTTTATCTCCAGATAAATTATCTGCAAACATTACTGCTCTCTTATCACCTACATCTGGTAATGGGTGCGCCATACTCCAATAGATGTTGTCTACATAGATTGAACCACCTAATGCAGTCCCTTCTTGTGTCATGAAAAATGCATTTGACACATCAGAGAAGTTTAGAACTCCAACTCCACCTGCTTGTGCAAATGATTTAAGTGGAACAACTAAAGTTTGCCATGTACTGTCGTTTACAAAATCTTTTCCATTTTCTAGTGTAACTCGAAAATCACGATGATTTACGTTATAAGTTGAACCTGTTTGGAAACCTAAAGAGATATCACCTGCGTATGTAGTGTTCATATCAAAGACCATAAAACCGGTTGCATTTGATAAATCGACACCACCAACACTATAGGCAAAACCCCACCATCCATCAGCAGGTCCGGCATTAAAGCGCAATGCTTCTTTACCTTCACTCGCAGAGAATGTTGAATTTACTTCCAAAGTAGACTCATCCCATACACCAAAGGAACCACCAACTTGATAACCGTTGGTTGTTTCTGAGAAAAGAATTGCTCGTTCTTGAGTCATATGCATTGTTCCATTAACCATCTCATGATCATTGGGAGCAATAGGCATGTGCTCAAGGTTTGATATTGTTTGAGGTTCACTAACAGTGAAGCTGCTAGCGAATAACAAAATACCAATACTAAATAATCCTAATGTAATAAGTAGATTCTTATTCATCTTAAACATTGTAATTATTCTATATATGAATAAACTTCTAAGCGATTCAGATTTATGCACATTTTTTAGAAGAAAAAAATATATGACTTTAAAAAATACTCAATTGTGCTAAATAATAAGTATTTTTTGACAAAAATTCTAACAGATTTTAGGATATAAACAAGCAGATATAAAAAATAAAATTAGATAGCGCCAAATTGATAGGTTAGGCGCTAAAAAGGAAAGATAGAAAAAACTTCAAAATATACAATATTTGTTTGGCGCCTTTTAGATTTGACATAAAAGAAATAAATAAATTTCAGAAAAGGATAAGTGATCATGACTATATGAATAATAATAGAATAACTGAAGGGGAGAGAATATTAAGAAAAAATATTACAATCCAGTTTTATAAAATAAGTGACAAAATTTTATGGGAAATGAAGGATGGATCATTTATCAAAAATAATCATACCGAGATATTTGATGATTTTATTCAGAATGTAAAAAATATTTATAATATAAATAATCAAAAAGAAGTCGAGGTAATAAACAATATTCTCAATAGATTAAATCAATTATATGAGAAAGACAAAGTAAATTTAGATAAGAAAAATAATCAAATTTTTGCACATTTAGACCTCATTAATGCGTTATTTCAAAAATGGGATTTGAAATAAAGTAATAAAATAGATGAATATTTTCTTTTTTTAACCAAATACTTATTATAATAACTAATTATTTATATAACCGATCATCTATATTAAAGTATGAAATGTAGAGAATGTGGTCAAAATATCTCATCTGATTCCAGTTATTGTCCTAACTGTGGATATGAAATTATTAATGAAGATCCAAAGGTTCGCTTTTCAAGAGCACCGATAAAATACGATGGACCTAAAAAATTTTCCAGATCGAGAAAAAACAGATTGATTGCGGGAGTTTGCGGAGGAATCGAGGAATATTATGGTTTTAATGCATGGTTAGTCAGACTGGCATTTATTTTTGCAACATTCTTACCTACGATTGGAATATATGCATCTTTTTCGATTTATATGATTTTGATAATTGTCATCAAAGAATCAACACTAGATCCTTGGTCAGAATAATCAAGAATATTTCATTTTATAACTCAAATTATAAATAATAAGTATAACACAAAAATATGTCAATTTTATTTGACTCACTTAATACTAGAAATTTAGATCAAATATTCGAAATTAATTTAAACCAATATTTCCGTCTCTTTGCGAATAATACAATTGAAAATTCTGGAATTTCGGAGGGAGATTACTCAGTACAAATTTCATCAGGATTAAATCACCCAGATTTCAATGCAGTTGTTCAAACAAATCTTTTAAACAACTTTGATGAAATAAAAAATGATGTTGATGGATTTTTTAATAATACAAATTTGCCTTATACATGGTTTATAACGCCGAATAATGAAAAAATGGGGTTATATAAGGAATTATTGGAACACAAATATAGATACATAGGGTATGACATGATAGTAGGGGTTGAGTTGAATAACATTATAAGAAATATCAAAACCCCAAACTCACTTTATATTGAAGAAGTTAATAGCAAAGATAAGTTAGAAATCTGGGGAGAGTTGTTCATAAAATCAAGAAATATGAGAGGTATAACTATAAGTGATTTTAATGAATTATTTAAGACTATAAATTTTGAAGAACCAAATTTATTTAAAAAATATATTGGATGGTTAAATGGTGAGCCTATATGTGGATCAACTTTAATTTTAAGTGGAGGAATTGCAGTAATTTATGATCAGACAGTATTACCTAAATACAAAGATTTTGGCATTTATGAGGCCATAAATGTGACTCCTTTGAAAAAAGCAAAGGAATTGGGTTTTAAATTGGGATTAGCTGTGACAAGTATTGGAGATTTAAAGAGACTGACGGGTATTGGTTTCACAGAATTATTTAATGTGAAAAAAATGGTCAAATTGAACGAACTACGTCGAAGAAGAAGATAATTGCAATAATATAATTAAAATAATATAATTAAAGAAAGAGACCTCCATCTCGGTTTTTATCTTTATTAAGTTCTTCTTCATCTTCAAGTAAACCTTCCATAGTCTGTAACTCTGTTTCTATAGATTCTGCCTCTTGGACTAACTCATCTACTCCACAATCTGTTTGAAGCAGATCATTCATTATTTCAACAGCATATGAAGCGGCAATAGGATCTGGACGAGAACGTTCTGCATATGGCATAACACCCATTGCAGGAAAATTTTCTAATTCGGCATACATTAATACTAATGCCAAAGGTCCGGTTATGAAAAGACCCTCATCCATAATTGGAACAGGTAATGATTTGAATTTTTCTTTAAACTTTGAAGAATATACCCCCTTAGCTAATAGTTCATCCTCTGTTTTCAATCGAGAGTCCAAACCACCGATTAAAATGGAATGGCTTAATTCATTTTTTTTCGCCCATTTGACTAAAGCTCTTGCAAAAGATCTATGTTCATATTTATATGGTTCAAAAAATGCAGATAAAAATATTATGTCTTGATATTTATAGATTTCAAATGGTAATACAAGATTATCATTTTTTACACTAAGAAATGGAGGTAAAAAATCGGAAAGTATAGCACCAATTCTTTCTGCACCTAATTTTTCTACCATGTGATTTACACTTATGAATCCAACTTTTCCTATACCATAAAATCCTGTAACTAATGTACAGCCAGAAAGTTTTCCTTTATACTTATCAAGTATTAAAAATTCTATTTTAGAGGATCCAAAAGCGGACCTTGCCGATGAGTCTGACATTATTATTTTATTTAATTTTACTTAAATTTAAGTGAATTGACCTTATAATCAAAAAATTGATTAGGAAAAATTAATTCATATTCAGTAAATGTATTGAATAAATGATATGTATTAATTATGTGATGTCTATTGTTTTAATATGCCAATCTTGTCTGTAGAGGTACATCCAAGTATAAGACCTGATAAAATGCCTTCTGTAGTAGAAACAGTTTTAAAAAATCATACAATAATAGAAGGAATTGATTTGGTGTTATCAGAGTACAAAGATTTAAAATTTCAAATATTATCCGGGGGGAAATTAAACCCAGGTTATTTAATATTCAGTGAGAAAACCGAGCTATCTAGTATGGGATTATTGGATATGATATTAGACAAA
>Ga0255761_10000723_pt1 | contig 30601 bp, 29 predicted proteins | sample 071ome_29_FD_179961 | JGI IMG/M metagenome (GOLD analysis project Ga0255761, IMG submission 179961) | Coastal salt marsh microbial communities from the Groves Creek Marsh, Skidaway Island, Georgia - 071407BT metaG (version 2) | ecosystem: Environmental > Aquatic > Marine > Intertidal zone >... | reverse complement strand
TTAATATGTCCTAACAAAATATATGATTTTTTTTTATATTAGTAATTAATAAAATATTCAATTCAAGAAATATACTCCCCACCATTAAGATCAATAGTGGCACCATTTAGGTGAAACCAATAACGGTCATTTGTTAGATCAAAGATAATTTTAGCTAAATCATTTTTACTCAATAATTTTTTTGATTTGGTATTTTCTCTATGCTTCTCTCTAATCTTATAACTCATATTAGTATACATTGAAGAGTTCTCAATTAAACCAGGGCAAATTGAATTTACACGTATGCCAGAGGGTAAATTATGGATAATAGATTTTACAAATGAATCAATAGCTCCTTTAGTTGCTGCATAAAATGGATCATAACTACCCTTTTTTGAAGCTATTGATGAAATAAACAAGATTGATGATTCTTTTTTTAAACAAGGTAAAATAGTCTTAAGTAATTTAGCTTGAGAAATAAAATTTATTAAGAATATATTATCGATATTCTCATCTTTATATTCATTCAAATTTAACCCGTAAATTATTGAGGGTAAAAAAATAAAAGAATCAAATTTATTTTTACTAGAAATTAGGGATTTGGAAAAATTAATTATTGAATATTTATCAGTCAAATCTAATTTAAATTCATTTAAATGATATTTTTTTATTTCGGCTTCTATAGAATTTTTATTAAATGTGGAAAAAACAGTGTAATTATTATTTAAAAAAAGTTTAACAATTGGAATCCCAATACTTGAACTTCCGCCAATAATTAAAATTTTTTTCATCAATCTTTACCTTAAGTAATAACATTTTCAGTGCCAAGAATAAATGTATTTGAGGGTTTTGAATTAAATTTTGAATATTTTTTTGTCCATGAAATTATTTCTTCGAAGTATCTTGGAGCGCAGATAATTAATATGTCAGAACTATTAATTTTATTAATTGAATCTTTTGGTTCTGACACAATAAATCCTAAATCTCGCAAATGATTTTTTCTTCTTGGATCAGAATCAACAATTAAAATAGTGTGATTATTTTTAAAAGCACTTAAAAAATCAATTAAAAGATCTGTAACGCCCCATAAAACAATATTTTTACCATTAAATAGTTCTTTCAATATTTTTTTTTGTAATGATGTTATTGAATTTTTATAATCCTTCAATTTTGCAATACCTGCCTTTAAAATTGCTTTAGAATCAATATATTCCATATAATTTTTTTTGATAGAAATTTTACAATGTTCAATTTTTTTAAATATCCCTGCGAACCCATAGGGTCTGCTGGCAAGATGATTAATTTCAATTAATTCAAAACCATTTATTTGGAGTAGTTTTGTCAAAGAGAAAGGAGTAAAGTGATTTACATGTTCAAACTCTTGAATTAAAAGATTTTTTGGATAAAGTCTAAAATTTGGTACTTCAATAATCATATAACCATTCGGTTTTAGTAATCTATAACATTCACCCAAGAAATAATTAAGATCTATTACATGCTCTAAAACATCATAATGTGCAATTACTGATGCGTAATTATCTTCTAATTTTTTTGTGTCATTCAGCTTGCTTTTTGAATCACTTGAAATATCCAAATTTAAACATTTAGCAAAAAATTTATTTATTTTAGAGTGAAAAAAATCAGGGTCATCTCCTCCAATTTCTAAGAAAATACCTATTTTATTTTTATACCTTCTTAAAGTAGAAAGTCTTTTTTTAAATGAGTAAGGTAAACCAATTTTTTTATAACCTGTTATTCCATCCTGGTAATATTTATTCAGCATTTTAATATCAGGAGCAGGAGATGAAAAAACAAATGCACAATTTTTACAAATACTTATATTGTTATTAAAAGTCCATGCATATTTAGTTTTATTTATCTTGCTTGTATTAGTAAAAAAAAGTTTTTTTTTATTTGAATTGCAAATAGGACAGTTTCTATCATTATTTTGAATATTTATTTCTTTTAATGTCATTCTTTTTCTTTCAATTTTATTAAATGCTTAGCAAAAATAAAATCTAATTTGTTATCTATATCCAAAGCTCTTTCTCTTGGTACATCAACCTTTCTAATTTTACCATCAAATAAAAAATTATTATTTTTGATAAAATTGATGTTTACAACATATGCAACTGTTGTAATATCAAAACTTTTCGGGGCATCTTGCCTCCTATATACTTTATTACTTACGTTAAATAACGAGACATAGCCATCATTATTAATTTTGACCATATTAAAAAAAGGATTTCTATTTGATTCAGTAACAGTAACAACAGCATCAGGTTTGTATTTTTCGTATTCATTAATACAATTATTTATATCTTCTACCGATCTCAACGGAGAAGTTGTTGGAATTGAAATAATTGCTTCAATATTCTCATCTAATTCTTTATCAAGATATTCAACCATATGCTTCCAGGCTGAAAATTCAGAACTAGTATCTGTAGCATATTTTTTTGGACGAATGAAAGGCACTTCTGCACCGTAATCTAGTGAAATTTGAGCAATTTTTTTTGAATCAGTTGAAACATAAATTCTTGATATTTTTTCTATTTTTTTTGCTATCTTAATTGAATGAGCAATAAGTGGCATTCCATCTAAATCTAGAATATTCTTATTTGGTAGCCCCTTAGAACCACCCCTAGCAAATATACAGGCAATATATTTTTGCATATTATAAATAAACAGCTTTTTTTTCAATTGAAGATTTTTTTAATGCTTCAATGATTTTAAGAACTTGAATTCCATCCTCAATATTAATTAATGGCTCCTTATTTAGCTCCAAACATTCTAAAAAGTGTTGTAATTCCTTAACATAAGAGTCATTTTGATTAAATTCGACATCATATAAATTAATATATTTATCATTTTTTATTGGATAAAAAGTAATTATGTTACTAAGTCCGTCCCAAATTAACGTACCCTTTGATCCAGTGGCACTGCAATAGCGTTTATTTAGAGGACTTATAAAGTTAATATTTAAAGTGATGAATATTTCATCGCCATTAATATGTGTAGCATTAATAAGTGCGCTAACACTGTCTTCAACATCTAAATCTAAATTACTTAAAGTAGCAACATGACTTTGAACACAATTAAAGTTTCCAAAAATCCACCTTAAATAGTCAATTTCATGACTCAATTCAAGCAAAACACCGCCACCAAGATTACTTTGGGCTGAAACAGAATCCCGATAATTTATATTTGCCCTCCAATTAGGTAAATAACTCGAAGAACAGCAATCCACTGAATAGATTTTGCCAATATAACCATCATTTAAAATAGATCTAAATTTTATTAATGAGTCATAAAATCTCAAATTATACCCAAGCATTACTTTAACACTATTAGTTGATGCTAATGTCTGTAATTCTTTTATTCGATCTAAGCTATTAGATAAAGGCTTTTCAATAATCATATTGATATTATTTTTAGCTAACTCAATTGAAATAGGAATATGAAAGATCGACGGATTTGATATTAACGCAAAGTCTGGTTTAAATTTAATGGCTTGAGAAAAATCATAATAAACACCATCAGCACCTTCAGGTATAAAATCATAATTTTTGTGACGATAAATTCTTATATCTGCATCTGGTATTAGCATTCTTAATAAATTTAAATGCCTAGAACCAATACTTCCGTAACCAACAATTAATATTTTTTTCATTTTTATAAAGAAATTTTTTATTATTTATAATCTTTGAAAAATTGTTTTATCGAAGATATTATTAACTCTTGCTGATCATCTCTAAGGCTTGAACCAGAAGGTAAACAAAGTCCAGTATTATATATATTTTTTGAAATATCGTTTCCTTGCATTGAATAATAAGTACACTTTTTAAAAATCGGTTGAAGATGCATTGGTTTCCAAATTGGACGAGCTTCTATTTTTTTCTCAGCTAGATAATCGAGCAAAAGATTACTAGATATTCCAGATTCAGGTTTAATTGTCATTGTAGATAGCCAATGATTAGATTTACTCCATGCTGGCTCAGGCATAAAATCAATACTTTTAATTGAAGATAATTCATTCTTGTAATTTTTAAAAATATTTATTCTTTTCTTTACTCTATCATTAAGCACAATTAGCTGGCCTCTTCCAATACCCGCAAGAATATTACTCATGCGATAATTATATCCAAGCTCTTTGTGTTCATAATGTACAGTGTTTTCCCTTGCTTGAGTTGATAAAAATTTTGCTTTTTGTACTAATTTTGTATCATTTGAAACAATCATACCTCCACCAGATGTCGTAATAATTTTATTACCATTAAATGAAAAACAACTTATATCGCCTAAGGTTCCACTTGGCCGGTTTTTATAAAAAGAACCTAAAGATTCTGCAGCATCCTCAACGATTGGAATTTTATATTCATCGCATATTTGTTGGATTTGATCATAATCAGCGCATTGTCCATATAAATTTACTACTATTAAAGCTTTAGGTAGTTTTTTCTTTGATTTCGCAATTTCCAATGCCATATTTAGACATGAAGGAGACATATTCCAGCTATCAAGATCTGAATCAATAAAGACTGGTTCTGCACCTTGATATAAAATTGGGAAAGCACTAGCGGCAAATGTTAAGCTTGAACAAAATACTATATCTCCATGCTTTACTCCTAGCACTCTTAGTGCGAGATGAATTGCAGCAGTACCTGATGACACAGCTGCAGCATGTTTTATACCAATATATTCTGCTAATTCATTTTCAAATGCATCAACATTTGGCCCTAATGGGGCAATCCAATTTGAATCAAATGCATCTTTTACAAAAATTTCCTCCGATTCTCCAAGGTCTGGTGTTGAAAGTAAAATTTGTTTATCTATTTCCTTTCTTAGAAAAAAATCAACGACAATTTTATTGTTATTAAGTACTGGAATGTGATCAATATAATATTTATTCATCAATCTTAATGCATGAGAGGCGGTACAATTTTCTTCAACAGTTATAGAGTTAATATGTGGAAGTTCATGAAGCTGAGATGAGAGATTTTTGCCAGTTAATATATATCTTCTTAAATCTCCATCAGTAATCGTTCTTTCAAAAATAAAATCTTTATTTACTAAAACAATTAAACCAAACGATGATTCTTGAATTTTCTTAAATGCCTCGTCTATTGACGAATTTCTAAATATAAATAAGTCTTGTATTTTCATTTATTTTATTAATTTTTAGTATGTGTTAATTTTATTCAAAATATTTTTTTTGATATTCAATGATTCTAATAATTTATTTATTTTTAAGGATGTATTAACTTTATAATAAATATTATTTGTCTTTAATTTTTTATTCATTAATAATTTTATAACTAGCTTTTCAAGTTCAATTTCTTTAAATTTGTCTGAAAAGTCATAAACATTACTATTTCGTGCTCTTAAATTCTGCCTTAATCCAATATTGATAACTGGTAAATCTAAGGATGCGGCCTCAATAATTCCTGAACTTGAATTACCAATCATAAATCTGGCATGTTTCATAAGAGATAAAAAAATATTTCTGTCTAAATTAGCAAACAACCTAACAAGATTATTATCTTTATAATAATCAAGGTATTTTTTTACCCTCAAAGAGCCTACATCTGAATTTGGATAAAGTACGATTATTTGTAACTTTAATTTTAAAAGTATTTTAAATATTTTATTTATAACTATAAAATTTAAATTTTCTGTATATTCAGGCACTGGGTGATAAATAAATAGAACAAATTCTAAATTTAATTGAAGTTTAAACATAGAAAATAAATAGCTCTTACATAATAAATTTTTGTTAATATTTACTAAGCCAGGTGCCCCAACATTAAAGATATTGCTCTTTTTTTCTCCCATTTTTTCTAATCTATTTTTAGAATCATCATTTGTAACAAAATGATAATGAGACAATTTTGATATTGCGTGCCTTACAGATTCGTCTACAGTGCCAGATCTCTCCCCGCCATGAATATGAGCTATACAAATCCCATGGTGAATTGCAGCTATAGCCCCAGCAAGCATCTCCCCCCTATCCCCAAGAAGCAAGAGAATATCAGGTTTATTCTTTCTAAAAAAAGAGGAGAGGTCATGAATAATTTTTGCTATATTTTTTGGGGTTATCTGAGCATCATTAGTTCTCTCATTATCAACATATATCTTTTTACATATTTTTATTTTGCTTGAATTGACATTTTTTAAAGTATAGGAAAATTCTTTACTAAGATGCGTGCCGGTTACTATGATTGATAAATCAATGAGTTTTGATGAATTAATTACTTGTAGAGTTTCTGACATTAAACCAAAATCTGCTCTAGTGCCAGTTAGGTAAAAAACTTTTCTTTTCAAAATAAAAATATTCTCATAATTTGAAGTCCGTCACAAAACTCAAAAAAATATATTTCAATTTATAGCTTTATAATTTGATCAATTTCAAAGTCTTGATTCGCACGCTTACCAATTATATTATTCCACTTCATTGGATTTATGCCACCTCCAGATCTTTTTGTGGTTATGTTCTGGTTTGTAAATATATCGCCTTTATTAATTTTTCTCGATGCAACAATATATTTTCTAGCAAATTTAATATTTTTTTTCTCACTTTTAGAGGGAATTTTTTTGTCATTTCCAATTGCAAATTCAATATTTCGTATTTCAGAAACCATTTTTTTAAATTCAATTGGAGTCAAACTGGCTTTGTGATCTGGACCTTTCATATTTTTATTTAATGTTAGATGTTTTTCGATTATTTTAGCTCCTAAACTTACAGCTGCAATAGGTATAGATATTCCATTAGTATGATCTGAGTATCCAAAATTTAATTTATATTTTTTATGTAAAGTTATCATTGATAGTAGATTGACTTCATTATAAGAACATGGATAAGCTGATGTCGCGTGCAAAATTGATAAGTTATTTTTTTTGGTTCCATTTTTTAAAATTAAATTTACTGCTGATGTTACCTCATCTAAATAAGACATACCTGTCGATAAAATAATCTTCTTTTTTAGCTTTGCTATTTTTAGAAGTAATGGATAATTTGTTATATCGCCACTTGAAATTTTATAAATATCTAAGCCAAGTTTATTAAGAAAATCGACGCTATCCTCATCAAAAGGAGTAGATAAGAATTTTATCTTTTTAGAATAACAATACTCAAAAATTTGAATATGTTGAGTTTTAGATAACTCAAGAGACTTTAACATTTCATATTGAGTTTGATTTTTTAATGAGTTTTTATCTTGATATGGTGCTTTTTTTGTATTTTTGCAAACTATATTTTCTGTAACAAAGGTTTGAAATTTTATAGCATCTGCATTAGAGTCTTTTGCGGCGTCTATTAACTTTTTTGCAATATCTGTAGAGCCATTATGATTTACCCCTGCTTCAGCAATTATGAAAGTTTTCTTCATCTTTTTATGTGGAAGATTGTTCCAGCTTTAATAAATGAATTATTAAATAATTTTGAGCCATTAATCACAGTTGCATTACTACCAATAAAGGATCCATCACCAATATTACAATTTCCATTTACTATAGCTCCAGTTGAAATATGGCAATCATTTCCAACATAACAATCATGTTCAATAACTGAATTAGTATTAACAATACAATTTTTGCCAATACTAGCATTAGAATTAATAATAGCTCCGTGCATTACTATTGAACCATCACCAATTTTTGAGTTTTTTGAAACATACGCTTTTGGTGAAATAATCGAGGGGATGATAAAACCTAATTTTTGTAATAAAGTAAAAGTATCATTTCGCTCTGCTATATTTTTTATATATCCAAAAGTAATAAATGCATACTTATAATATTTTACCAATTCCTCAAGACTTGAGTAATGCCCGAGAAATTTATAGCCTTGCACATTTTTTATTTCATTTAAATCAACAACCCCCACAATATTAAATTTATTTTCTTGCTCAATAACATCAATACATGAAATACAATGACCACCTCCTCCGATTAAAATTATATCTTCTTTATTTATCTTCATAATAATTAATTTTGACTAACTTTTTTTGATTAAATTATTTTTTAAATCAATGATCATATTGCATCTTTTTAAAGTTGAAATTCTATGAGAAATCATTATCAGTGTTACATTCGGACTAGTTTTAAAGATATTATTAACAACTTTATGTTCTGTTTTGTAATCAAGTGCGCTTGTGGCCTCATCAAAAATAATTACATTTTTCTCTCTGTAGAGCGCTCTTGCGATACCAATTCTTTGTCTTTGTCCTCCTGATAGGTTAATTCCTCTCTCACCAATAAGAGTATTATATTTTAATGGTAAATTTATAATATCATCATGGATACAGGCCTTTTTGGCCATTTTAATTACTTTTTCAATATCTATATTTTCAATATTTTCACCAAATGCAATATTTTCAATAATAGTTGAATCGGTTAAAAAAATGTTTTGTGGTACATGAGAAATATTTTCTTGCCATTGTGATACATTTTTTTTACTTAATGGGGTTTTATCAATAAAGATTTTACCTTTTTCGGGCAGGATTAAACCCATTATTAAATCAATTAAAGTGCTTTTTCCACAACCTGTTGGTCCTATTATTCCTACCTTCGATCCTTTTTTGATAATTAAATTAAAATTGTTAAAAATATTAACTCTTTTGGAATAATTAAAATTAATATTTTTAAATTCAATTATTTTATTAAATGTTAAACTTTCACTGTTGTTTATAAAATCAATCTTTGTATTAGCTTCTAAATAACGAAGAATTTCTTTTAATATTGCTTTACAACCTAATATTGAGGTAATGCTTGCATAAATTTGCTGAAATATAGGTAAAAGTCTTTGGGCAGATAATGCAATTATTCCAATAACAGGAATTACAGAATTAATTGAATTATCAGACTTTGATAAAAAAAATGCGAATAAAACTAAAACTGAAATACCAATACCTTCAATTATAAATCTTGGAGTTTGTCCAATAATCATAAGATTTGCCTGGGCAGTCCTTAACTTTATTTCAGAGTAACGGTAAGCATTACAATATGCTTCTTGATTTGAGGAAATAATAATATCTCTAACCCCTCCAAATCCCTCTTGTAAAAGTTTAATCAAAAAGTTAGTTTTAACATTAATATCATCTCCATAACTTATTACTCTTCTTTTAAAAAAAAGAGTAATCATTAAATATATAAGTCCAAAAACAAAAATTAATTTAAGAGTTGTTATTGGGCTAAACTGAAATGCTATAAATAAAAAAGAAATTAATATTAAACTTGAGCTTATTATTATTAAAACTGGTAATAATGCTTGAGTAACTACTAAAACAGTTTTATGAGAAATAGTAGAAATATATTCACTACTATTGAATTTAATTTGAGTTAAGTATGGTAGATAGAGTATGTTCCTGTAAATATTTATACTAAAATCAGAACCAATTTTAAAAGCAAACTTAGTTTGAACCCACAATAAAACAATTCTAAAAAAATTAGATATAAGAACAGTAATAACAAAAAAAAGAGTAACTGGAAATTTTATTTGATATGACTCAATATAACCAAATTGTAAAAAAAGTTTATTTAATAAAGAATGATTAAAAATTAAATTTGGATCAGTAAGAATAGTCAAAAAAGGAATAACTGCCCCAATACTTAAAATTTCTAAAAAGGAAGTTATGAAGATAAGCAGTAAAATAAAACAAAACTGTACCTTTCGATGAAAATAAATATGTTTCCATATTAAAATAAATAAGCCTAACAAATTTTTATTTTTGAAATCTTTCATAATTTAAAATACATCATTACTCTCATAACTAGCAACTAATATCTTAATAATTCAATCATAATTTATATAATATGTCATAAAAAATAATTTCTGAATTTTATTGCCTTAGTATTGTTATTTGAAGAAAATAATCTTAAGTAATTTCTTAACTGAATTCGATTTTTAACAACATTGAAAGAGTCATTTAATAAAATTGGAGATAAAAAAGGCCAACTATTATATGAAATTGTAATAATTTTTAACCTATTTTTTATTGCTGCAAAACACATTGAGGATCCAAAGCTAATAAAAATATCATTTTCTTTTGCAATAGAAAAAATATTTACATCATTACCTAGCACAATAACCCTATCATCTAAATATTGCTTTAATTTTAGGGATATTTTTTCAGAAGGATGCGGTTTAAAAAAAATATTATTTGAAATACTTAAACATTCTTGAATAGAATCAATTTTCATGCTCATTAGTATCTCAGGAGAACAAAACTCCTCATGAGCATCATCGAAATAAGTTGAGAGTATAAAAATTTGTAAAGTACTTTTGGATTCTCTTTTGCTTGTTATTTTAGTAAATCTCTGAAAGAATGAATTAATAATATTTTTTTCTTTAATACCGTGATTTTTCATAATAGTTGTAAAAATCTTCCCCCATGGAATAAATTTACAATCCATATGAAAACTATATTCGTAAGATAGATCATCAATCAAGCCGAACTGATAAACATATCTATCAATTTTTAATTGCTTTGCTCTTGATAAAATAATCCTAGTTCTTGCATCAGAAATATCTGCAGTAAAAACTTTAGTAAATCTAAAATTCGTAAAAACAAAATCTGATGCATTATAAAAAAGTATATCTTTTAAAGGTAACGATCGAAATACAAAAAAGATCATCCTTTTTAGAATTTTCGAGGATTTAAATTTATGATGGTTTATTGGGAAATTAAAAATGCCAATAAGAAATCTGAAAAAATAAGAAATTTGAAGAGGAATTACATTAATATCAACATTTATAACATTGCCTTCATATTTTTTATAACTAAATTTTTGATTAAAGTCATTTATGATCAAAATATTCTTTTTCGGTGAGTCTATTTTTTTTATAACATTTTGAAGTATCTCAATATACATTCTACGATCGAAGCAACAAAAAAGTATGTATTCTCTATTAGTATGATTTATATGTTTCTTTTTTTTTGAGAAAATTCCTCTTAAGAGTTTTAGAAAAAAAATTAAAATTAAAAAATAACTTTTAAATATTTTTTTATATCTTAATTGCCATCTAAAATTATCAAAATCAAAAAAATGACGCCATGTAGACTCGGGGGAATATATTTCCCAAATTGGATATCCATTTATTAATGTCTCATTTACAGACTTATTATTAATTTTTACATTTCCAATTAGTTTAACAAGTCTAAAATATTTTCTTGTTCGACTTCTATAGCTCATTGAGTTTGATTTTCATTTATTTAAAATGCTACAAATTAGAAATTACTATATATTAATTTTCAATAATTTCTAATTTGGGTAATGGAAAAACTAATTTTATACCTTTAAATTTTGGATTATTAATGAAGAAGTCTTTAAAATGCCATGGAAGTATAAGTAAATAATCAGGTTTTTTATTTAGCAACTCTTCTTCAGAGATTATTGGTATCCATGACCCAGGAGTATAGCAACCAAATTTCTCAGAGTTAACCTCGCCAATATATTCAATATCATCAGATCCAATTCCACAGTATTGAAGTAAAACATTCCCTTTTGTGGAGGCGCCTAAAATTAAAACTTTTTGTTTTTTATTCTTAATTTTTTTTAAAAAATTTAAAAGATCATTTTTTGATTGCTCAACGCACTTAGAAAAATCAAAAAAAGGATTTAAAGAATTAAAGCCTTGCTCATTTTCTAGTCTAATTATCTTATTTACATCTGTGTTGACTAAATAATCATTACAATTTTTTTTCGCCAATGTAATTGAAAAACTTCCCCCATTAATATTGTTAAATTCAACATCAAGAATTTTGAAACCGACTTTATCAGCCATCCACTTAATTTGTCCTAGCGCATAAAACTCTAAATGCTCATGACATATTGTGTCATATGAGTTTGTTTTAATCATGGATGGCATGTAACTTTGCTCCGTTATCCAGACTCCATCATCTGATAATGTTTCAAAGACTTGATACATAAAATCCAAGGGTGACTCAAGATCATAAAACATTGAAAATGATGTTATTACCTTCGCTTTTCTATTAGGAAATTTTTTATCAACAAGCTTTGAGGAAAAAAAATCAGGAATAAGATGAATATATTCAGGATAATAATCTTTAAAATTGATACCAGTAGGATCAATTCCAACATAAGTTACATCTTTATATGTATATGATTTTAATGTGGTCCCATCATTACTTCCAATATCAATAATTAAATCACCAGTATTAATTTTTACTAATTGAGTAATTTTTTTAACTTTATTTTGTAAATGAGAAACCATGCTTGAATTGAGTCCTGATCGATAACCGTAATTATGGCTAAACATTTCATTAGCATCATAAGATGAATCAAGCTGTAAAAGACCGCACGCGCCTGAATTACCATGACATTTAACAAGACGAAGTGGTGAAAGAGGTAAATTATTATTAATTTTTTTTGGAAATATACCTGTTAACATTTGCAAACCAAGATCTATAGCTTCAACTAAATTATCATTTCCACAGATTCTACAATTAGTAATTTTTTTATACATCTATTTACTTTTATTAAATTTTATAAACTTAAGATCAGATTCAACCATCATCACAACAAGACTTTTAAAATCAATTTGTGTTTTCCATCCCAAACTTGTGTTAATTTTATTAGGATTTCCATATATTACAGAATCATCATTATTTCTTATCAAATTAATATCTGAAATAACATAATCCAAGTAATCCAAATTTAAATGTTTAAAAGCTATGTCACAAAACTCTCTTACGCTATGGGTTTTCCCAGTGGCGACAATGTAGTCATCAGGATAGGAATTTTGTAAAATTAACCACATCGCTTTTACAGTATCTCCAGCAAAACCCCAATCTCTGTAAGAATCCAAATTTCCAAGGGTAAGTTTACTCTCATCCCCTTGATTAATTCTTGCGGCAGAAAGAGTAATCTTTCTGGTAACAAAATTAAGTCCACGAAGTGGGCTTTCATGATTATATAAAAAAGCAGAGCATAAAAATAAATTATATTTTTCACGGTATATTTTTATCATATTATCCGCATATGCCTTACTAGCTCCATAGGGTGTTCTTGGATTCATAGGAGATAGTTCAGTATGAGGCATATTATTATTTTTTCCAAAAACCTCACTACTCGATGCTTGACAAAATTTAATTGAATAATCACTTAATCTTATTGACTCCAAAATTTTGGTTACAGATAAACCATTAATATTATGTATATCCACTGGATATTCAAACATTTCAGAACCGCTTGTAATACCCGCTAAGTTATAAATCTCATGAGGTAAAAACTTAGATACAATATCGTTTATTTTATCTTGGGAATGATAATCCCATTTAACAAGTTCAATTTTTGCATTAAAATGCTTAAGAATCTTTCTGGCTCGAACTATATTTCTAGTAACTCCAACGACTGTATAATTTTTCTCAAGTAATAATTCAGCAAGATATATACCATCTTGACCTGTAATACCAGTAATCAAAGCTGTTTTAGACAATTATTTTATCCAATATAAAAGATTAATTTTAATATTATAAACAATGCAATATTCAACCAAGAAATATAAAGATTTACAAAAAAATCATGTTCTTTTAAACCACTTATGAAGAATATTACTCAAAAAATTAGCTTTTGGAGATGAGAGTAAATCACTGATCGATAATGCTGAAGATGATGAACCAAAAAATAAATAATATGAAATAACAATTAAATTTGCTAGTTTTGCAGGAAATATACTAATTATAAAAGGAATAATTTTAAAAAATTTACAAGCAGGAATTATATATCTTTGAAATTCATAAAATGAATAATTACCATGGGCTCTATTTTGAAATAAAATTCTTGGACTTAAAAAGGGATATTCTAAACAAACTTTCTTTTTTGAGTCATCAGAAAAAGATTTAAAAGACCATATTAATTTTGGCCAATTGAACATCCACACTTCAAAACTTTTTGGTTTCCACATTGCATTACCATAGCGAATTGACAATTGTGGAGACGATAGAACCTTGATGTTATCTATGGCGGGATGTTGAAATATTACACCAACATGAATAAATAAAGATCCATAATAACTCTTTTTCTCTCTTTTTTTCCATAGGTCTCGTCGAATCACAACAGAGCCTATAAAGGATAGGTAATCTGCAGTATCTATAAAAAATTTCTCAATTTCATTTTTATTATAGACTTTATCCCTGTAAATTTTTAATCTTCTTTCCTCAAAAACTCGAGACATATCTAAATTTTTAATTTCAGAATTTATTATGATTAAATTATATTTATTAATAATTGAACGAATTATTTTTTTAATTGCGCCTGGTTTAACCAAATCATCATCAGTCATAAGCCAGACATATTTGCCATTAGAATAATTTACGGCCTTATTATAATCTCTATCAACACCTAAATTTTTACTTTCCCTGTAATATCTAATAAAAGAATATTTTGTTAAATAGGGTTCAATAATTTTTGAAGTATTATCTTTAGATGCGCCATCAACAATAACAATTTCAATATTTTTATCCACTTGCTTAATTATTGAGTCAAGTGTGGCAGATATAAAATTTGCTCGATTAAATGTTGCTATACATATAGACAGGATTATTTCCATAATTCATGATAGAGATTTATTTGTTATTTCAATATAAAAAAAGAGCTATATCTTTTTTAAATAATTTTCTTTTTTTGCAATTTCTAGATCTTCTTGAACCATTTCTTTAACTAGGTCTGAAAAAGTAATTTTAGGTTTCCACCCTAGCTTTTTTTTAGCTTTTGACGAATCTCCCAATAGCGAATCAACTTCCGAGGGTCTGAAATAAATTGGATCTATAGAGATAATACAATTATTATTGTCATCATAACCTTTTTCAGATAATTTGCTTCCCTTCCATGTTAAATTTATTTCTAATTCTTTAGCTGCATGTTCTACAAATTCACGGACTGTATGTTGTATTCCTGTTGAAATAACAAAGTCTTCAGGAATACTTTGTTGAAGCATTAACCATTGCATTTCAACATAATCACGTGCATGGCCCCAATCGCGTTTAGCATCGAGATTTCCCAGATATAAAGTTTTTTGAAGTCCAAGCTTAATTCGCACCAACGCTCTAGTAATTTTTCGAGTAACAAAATTTTCACCTCTAACGGGCGACTCATGATTAAACAAAATTCCATTGCATGCAAAAATATCATAAGCCTCTCGATAATTTACAGTAATCCAGTATGCATATAATTTTGCAACAGCATATGGGCTTCTTGGATGAAATGGTGTTTCTTCATTCTGAGGAATTTGTTGTGCAAGTCCATAAAGCTCAGAAGTTGAGGCTTGATAAAAACGTGTCTTTTTTTCCATTTTAAGAATTCTAATTGCCTCAAGAACTCTTAATGTGCCTAGAGCATCAGAGTTAGCTGTATATTCAGGAACTTCAAATGAAACTGCAACATGGCTTTGAGCAGCTAAATTATAAATTTCATCTGGTTGAACTTGCTCAATAATTTTAATAAGACTTACTGAGTCCGTAAGATCACCATGATGTAAAAAGAAATTTACCGCTTCTTCATGAGGATCCTTATAAAGATGATCAATTCTTGAAGTATTAAAAGAGGATGCTCTTCTTTTAATACCATGGACTTCATAACCTTTTTCTAATAGAAATTGTGCTAAATATGAACCATCCTGTCCAGTCACACCAGTTATTAATGCAACTTTTCTAGTATTGCTTATCAAGATTGACCTTTCAAATAGCTTTTGTTACTTAACAATAAAAAATAATCGATATGTAATATAACATTACCTAAGAAAATGATTATTTTTGCCAAAATTATTTTACGAAAAATAATTATTAATAATAAATTAATCTTACAAAAATAATCAAAAAAAAAACAAATTAGTTTTTTCTGGCAATGATTATTTGTACAAATCCCCTTGTTAACTTAATTTTACATAAGAAATTATCAATTATTACTAAAAGCCTAGCCATTGAATATCGAAAAAAATCATTACCAGCCATGGTCATAACGGGTGCTCCTACGAAAGCATTAAATTGTTTAAAATACACAATATTAAGATTATTCCTCAATACACTTTCTATCTCCTGAACACTACAATGTTTTGCCTCCTCCATTGGTGAAAAAACTTCTTCTGGAATTTTCTCTTTTCTTAATATTAATTTTTTCAAAAAAAATAATTTATCAATGTAGGAGTGATGAATTTGTGGTAATACAAATCTACAGGCAAGTTCTAAAAATTTTTCAATCTTACCCATATCAAGGTCATCACTTGTAGCAATAATTCCATTTGTTTTTAATGATTTTATAGCTCTTAGAATAAAGTCATTTGGATCTGGTAGATGATGGAAGGCCGACCAACCTGATATTGAATCATATTTATTTGAACCTAAATCAACCTCACTAACATCAGCAAGATGATAATTTATTTGCCCAAAACCTTTTTCTTTCTTGCAATCTTTAAGCGTTTTTTTTGCTAATTTAATTGCTTCTGGTGACAAATCATAAGCATCAACAATTTGTCCTCGTCTTGCAAGTTCAAGTGCAAGCCATCCTGATCCACAACAAATATCTAAAACTCTGCCATTTTTTTTATGAGCGACAAGATCTAAATATTTTTGAACATACTTTCCCTCAAGAATTTTAGTTAATTTAGGATCAACAAGTGGAACTCTTTGGTTTTTTTTGGGAATAAATTTTTTAGCATTCGTATAATCAGCCTCTACTGGCACATTAACAATCGTAGTTCTTAGTTTTGCAACATTATCAAAAAAAATAGCTTCTTTTTTTTGTATTTCCTTAATTATTTTTTTTTCCATATCAGTCAAAAGCTATAAAGAGGTTGGTATATGTTTATCATTATATATAATTACACGATGTATTAAAAATTAATCGAATGCTATATTTAAAAGTCTTTTTACGATTTATTAAAATAAAAATTAAATACTTGAAATTATTTTTGTAAATTTTTTTAAATTTATCCCTTTTGAATCCTTCATTGATAATAATCCTGGATTAATTGGCCAATTAATATTTATATTAGAATCAAGTGGATTAATACTAATTTCATATTTAGCATTATAAAATTCATCTACCTTGTAGGAGACGATACAGTATTTACTTAAAGCCTGAAATCCATGAGCAAAACCCTTTGGTATCCAAAATATTTTCTTATTTCTTTCAGACAATATAACGGTTTGATATTTTCCAAAATTTGGGGAATTTTTTCTCAAATCAATTGCAACATCAAATATTTTACCCTTTAAGACTCTAACAAGCTTTCCTTGCATAAATGGGTTCTGTTGATAATGAAGTCCCCTAATAACGCCTTTTTTAGAGTAAGATTGGTTGTCTTGTACAAATACAATCTTTGATCCTACTTCTTTATCAAAAATATTTTTATTGTAGGCTTCATAAAAATACCCCCTTTCATCCTCTAATATATAAGGTTCAAATATTTTTAGCCCTGGGATCATAAATTGAGAAATTTTCATCGTTTAAATTTATTTATTAATTTTTTTTTGAAATATTGCTATCTAATAATTTATAAGCATCAAGACCAATTGTTTTTTCTCCTGGTCTAGGATATACAAATGAAACAATTTCATTCATAAAACCCATTCTTACTCCAGCTTTAAAAATTCTCTGTGACAAATCAAGATCCCAAACTTTATTCCAATCTTTACGCCAACAATTTATATTATATTTTAGTACTTTTAAATATGACCTAAATAGCCAAGTCGATACGCCGCCAATTCTGACACTATCTATACTTTTTTTTCTCGTATAATACTCATCTAATGCCATTTTTGCGTCATCAATTTTTTTTGTACCAAAACGTTTTTCAACATAAAGAGCAGATACAAATTCATAATTTCCATCAATAGCAAATTTTAAAAGCTTCTCAATATGATCTTTCGTCCAAGTATCATCATCATCAAGTCTTGCAATCCATAAACCCTTAGCCAATTTCATTGCAATGTTTGCTGGTTCAGCACCACCCACAAACCATTTATTTTCAGCTGTTTCAGGATATTTAATTATTCTTGATTTCATATTATAAAACTTTAATCTTTTGTCATTAATTCTTGAAATTAACTTCTGTGTATCATCAGTGCAGCAATGTCCAACAACAATTATTTCAATATTCTTATAGGTTTGTGATAAGGCTGTTTTGATTGCTCTTTTAACTAAAATTGAACCTCTATTGTAAGTAGGTATGCATATACTAACTAGTGGATTAGTGGATTCTTTATTATAAGTTTTATGGTTTAATAAACGATAAAATTTCACAATTATTGGTTCACAAATTTTATATTTAATACTGTCAAATTTAGAAATAAATTTATTCAAAAAAAAATTTTTATTAATCATGTTTATAAAAGTATGTTGGAAAAATTAATTCTAGGATAGATCATTTAAATCAATTATATTTTTAAAAAATTTTCAACCAATCTTATCCCTGCTTTACCACTAAGTTCAAGATGAAATTGCGTTGCAAAAATATTATCTTTCTGAACAACTGAACAAATCCGATTATCACCATAAAAACAATCAGCAAGAGTAATTTTGTTATCTAAAGGAAAGGCTGCGTATGAATGAACAAAATAAAACCAATTTTTTCTTGAGGGGAGATTTTCTAAAATCGAATTGCTCCATGTTCTATTCTCAACTGATTTAACAAGTGAATTCCATCCGACATGGGGAACTCTAATTTTGCTTTTGTTGCATTGGGATGATGATAAGATTTGCTTTACTCCACCCTCAAAAATACCAAGACCTTTGTGATTTCCAAATTCCTCACTATAATCAAATAGAATTTGCATTCCTACACAAATACCTAATATTGGAATTTTTTTTTCATTAGCCTCTAAAATTGCATCATTAAAACCAAGTAAATTTATTCCATCGATACAATTTTTAAATGCACCTACGCCAGGAACAACTATTCTTTTAGCATTTGTTAATTGCTTTGGATTATTAACAATATTCACATCCGCATTACAATATTCAAAAACTCTAGAAACACTAAATAAATTTCCACTTCCATAATCTAATATACTTACTGAGTTTTTTGACATATCAAAAATCTCTTAAATTAAAACCAGATGCAATGCCATATTCTCTAATATTTGTTATTGATAGCCTCTCATAATGAAGGACATCAGCCATGGCAACTCCACTTACCTCAGTAAGCCTAACAAGATCATTAAAATGTTCTAAATTTCCCATTCCACCACTTGCAATAACAGGCACATTTGTAAAACTACAAACATGTTTAATTAACTCATTATCAAAACCTAACCTTGTTCCTTCATGATCAACAGATGTAATTAATAATTCTCCTGCACCGAGACTTACTCCGTATTTGATCCATTCAAAAACGTCTTGACCCGTCCTTTCTCTTCCATTATCAGTATAAGCCTCCCATTTGTTTTCAGATATTTTCTTTGCTTCAATCGATAGAACCATGGCTTGGGAACCAAATATTCTTGCAATTTCTGTAATTAACTTTGGGGTTTTTATTGCTGCAGTATTAATTGCGACCTTATCTGCTCCAGACCTCATTATTCTTGTTGCATCATCAATACTTCTTATACCACCACCAACAGTTATTGGTATAAAAACTTTTTTAGCAATTTTCTTAATAATATCTTCAAGACTATTTCTTCCATATAAACTTGCAACAATATCCATGTAAAGCAGCTCATCTGCACCAGCATTATAATATTTTAATGCATAACTTTCAGGGTCTCCAATTACTCTTAACCCTTCTAGTCGTACTCCTTTTATAAGGTTGGATCCTTTAATGTCTAACCTAGGAATGATTCTTATATTTTGCAAATAAATAACTCTTTATATATAAATTTAATTATTCCAAACGGTGTGAATTAATTCCCAGCTGTTTTTAGACCATCTCCACAAATGGGGGCTTCTAAAATTATCTGCTAATTTCATGAAATAATCATATGTGATTATGGGCTCTTCAAACATTTCACTTGCTATTGGAAAATCATTTTTGGTAATACTAAGATATTTAAATATTTCATCCATAAATCTTGATGGAAATTCATGATCAAACCTTTTAACAAGAGCAACGCCCTCCTCTCGTGTAATATCACCTGAACGTATTTCCTGAGCTGCATCATAAGTTGCACGTCCGATTCCAAATTTAATTCCTGTAGTGTAATAATGAAAATCATCAATCCTGTCATCAATACTATTATATTTACTATATGTTCCTGGAGTACGCTCTGGCGAAGCTTGAAATGAACTATTCTCAGTAGCGTAGTAGTAACAACTTTGCGGATGCCACTTTAAATAATATCCAAGATAATGAACTTCGATTTCAGATTTTGAAATTAATTGCGGATCAGCTGGTAAATAAGGTAAGAGATCTTGATTATCAACGCCAAAATATTTTTTTAAATTTTTGGTAGATACGCCTCCAATAATAATATTATCCATATCATTTGTAGAGAAATATGCAGCATCTCTTTGTGATGAAGCTGTATCAGAAATAGGATTTCCATATTCAGCTTCATTTTCACCAAAAAAAACTAATTTAATATTGTGTAAAAGAGCCATTTTTGGTGCTAAAAATTTTTGACCAAAAACAAAGGGTTGAAATGGATGAAAAAGATTATCAACAGCCAATCTAGTTAATAGTCTATGAATTTTTCCATTAGGAGTGAACAAAATATTATCATGTCCAGCATGTATCCAGCTCTGAAAATTTTTCCAACCCCAGTCAGTATAAATATGGGGGGCCCAAGTAACAGTTAAAGGATGCATATGATATTTCGTTTTAAGAATATGTGAAGCGTAAAAACTATCTTTACCACCTGAGCCTGGTACAATACAATCATATTTACCGTCTTTGCTTCTATATCTATTGCAAAGCTCAATTAATTCCCTCTCTCTATCATCCCAATTAATCGTATTATTTTTTTTAATGGAATAATTACAAGCATCACAAATACCATTTTCATCGAAATTAATTGTTTTTTTATTACTTTTTTGAGTGTGTGTGTATTCAATTGCAGAATTTGGTCTCTGATTGGAGATAACGCACTTTGAACAAAATTTTACATCCTCAGGCAAACCATATTTAGTAATTTTATTTTTTGTATTTGACGTAAAATCATCATAATTAACTGATTTGGGAACTGGTATTTTTTCCATTAGTTTTTTCCTGTATTAATATAAATAACTATTTATGGGTTTAAAAAAAGTAAATAAAAATATTTTTATCTTTCAATAAGTCTTAAAAGATATTTTCCATAATTATTTTTTGAAAGTTTGTTTGCTAAATTAACTAAATCTGCTTTTTTGATCCAATTTTTTTTAAAGGCTATTTCCTCTGGACAAGCAATTTTTAGCCCTTGTCGATTTTCTATTGTTGATATAAATTGCCCAGCATCTAAGAGGCTATCATGCGTACCCGTATCAAGCCATGTGTAACCGCGATCCATCATCGCCACATAAAGTCTACCTTGATTTAAGTATTGTTGATTAAGATCGGTAATCTCTAACTCTCCTCGTTTAGATGGTCTTAAACTCTTCGCTAATGCCACAACATTCTGGTCATAAAAGTAAAGGCCTGTGACGGCAAAGTTGGATTTAGGATGCCTTGGTTTTTCTTCCAGGGACACGACCTTGTTATTGCAATCAAACTCTGCTACGCCATAGCGTTCAGGATCATTGACGTGATAGGTAAAAATGGTGGCCCCCTCAGTACGCGTAAATGAAGACTCTAAAATTGATTCTATGTCATGCCCATAGAAGATGTTATCTCCAAGGATGAGTGTTGAGAGATCATCACCAATGAATTCTTCAGCTAAAATAAATGCCTGAGCCAGACCATCTGGGCTAGGCTGCGGAGTGTAATCTAAATTGATACCCCACTGTGAGCCATCACCAAGTAGCCTCTTAAAATTATCCAGATCATCAGGGGTGGTAATAATTAGAATATCCCTTATACCTGCTAGCATGAGCGTGGTGAGTGGATAGTAGATCATAGGTTTATCATAAACAGGTAAGAGTTGCTTGGAGATTGAGTGGGTGATCGGGTAAAGTCTAGTTCCAGAACCTCCTGCAAGAATGATACCTTTTCTTTTTAGCATTAACTGAGCACCTTCCTAAAATATTCAATGGTTTTTTTTAAGCCATCATTAAATTCAATATTAGGTTCCCACTTGAGTTGACATTTAGCCAAATTAATTTCAGGTTGCCTTTGTTTTGGATCGTCCTCAGGGAGTGGGCAAAAATTAACTTTAGACTTTGATTTTGTAAACTCGATAACAAGATTTGCAAGCTCGATCATTGAAAATTCATTAGGATTTCCAAGGTTAATGGGGCCAGTAATGTCATTACTTGAATTCATTAATTTTACAAGACCATCAATCAAATCATCCACATAACAAAATGAACGTGTCTGTGTTCCGTCTCCAAAAATTGTAAGTGGCTCGCCTTTAATAGCTTGAACGATAAAATTTGAAACTACACGCCCATCATTAGGGTGCATATTAGGTCCATAAGTATTAAATATACGTGCCACCTTGATTCTTAATTGGTGTTGGCGCCAGTAATCAAAAAATAAAGTTTCAGCACAACGTTTTCCCTCGTCATAACATGAACGAATACCAATAGGATTCACATTTCCCCAATAATTCTCTTGTTGAGGATGAACGGTTGGATCGCCATACACCTCACTGGTTGAAGCTTGCAGGATTTTTATTTTTAACCTCTTCGCTAAACCTAACATGTTAATGGCTCCATGCACCGAAGTTTTAGTCGTTTGCACGGGGTCATGCTGATAGTGTATGGGTGAAGCTGGGCAAGCTAAGTTATAGATTTCATCAACCTCAAGGTAGAGTGGGAAAGTGACATCATGTCGTATTAATTCAAAGCGAGGGTTTTTTAATAAATGAATAATATTATCTTTGTTACCTGTGTAAAAATTATCAACGGCGATGACCTCATGGCCCTCATGAATAAGTCTGGAACATAGATGAGAGCCAAGAAATCCAGCACCACCAGTAACTAAAATTTTCTTCAATTAAACATCACCTCCGAAGCAATCTCTTGTAAAGACTTTTTCTTTAACATCATCTAAAACATCATCCTGTCGATTGGTTAAAATAATCTCTGCCTGTGTTTTTAATTCTGCAATAGTTTTTACAACTTTTGAATTAAAAAATAACTCATCTTCAATTAATGGCTCATAAATAATAACTTTGATACCTTTTGCCTTGATCCTTTTAATGACGCCCTGCAAGCTTGATTCACGAATATTGTCAGATCCCTGCTTCATGATTAATCTAAATATACCAACACATTTAGGTTTTTTTTTAATAATAAAATCTGCAATAAAATCTTTTCTAGTTGTATTTGAATTAATTATTCCTTCTATCAATGTTTGAGGGATATCAACATAGTTTGCAAGTAATTGCTTGGTATCTTTAGGCAAGCAATACCCGCCATAACCAAAAGATGGGTTGTTATAGCCATGACCCACTCTGGGGTCTAAACTAACACCATCTATTATATTTTTTGTGTTCAAATTATGAGATAGCGCGTAAGAGTCTAGCTCATTAAAAAATGCAACTCTCATCGCAAGGTAGGTATTTGCAAAAAGTTTAATGGCCTCAGCTTCTGTGGAGGATACCATTAAACACTCTACATCAGCTTTAAGGCTGCCTTCTTTGAGTAATTGCATAAAAAGATCAGATTTTGAGTGACTTTTACTAACGATGATCCTTGACGGATAGAGATTATCTTTTAGGGCAAACCCTTCCCTTAAAAACTCTGGCGAAAAAATAACACGATTGGTGTTATGTTTTTGATTTATTTGTTCAGTGAATCCAACAGGAATAGTCGATTTGATAACAATGACCGAATGAGGTGATTTTGATAATGCAATGTCAACTACGGATTCAACTGTGCTCGTATCAAAATAATTTTTATCTGGATCATAATTAGTTGGTGTGGCAACAATGACAAAATCAGCTTTCTCTAAATACTGATCTGAAAATAAATCAAACTTTAAATGTAGTTGTTTAAATGTAAGATACTCCTGAATTTCAAGATCATCTAATGGAGAAATTTTTTTATTTAATTGGTTAATTTTATGTTGATCTAAATCTAAACCAACCACATGATTTTTTTGTGCAAGCAGTATGCCATTCGCTAGCCCAACATATCCCAATCCTACGACAACTATATTTAGCTTTTTACTCATTAATATTTTTAAAAGATTCCGAAAAAACTGATTTCCAATCATCAAATTCTACCATGATGGTCTTTTGAATTTTATTATTCGAGAGGCAGCTGTTGCTTGGACGTTTAGCCTTGGTGGGGTATTGGTCAGATGTAACAGGAATAATTTTTTTTTCTGATTGATCAAACTTAGATGCATTTAAAATAACTCTTGCAAAATCAAACCAGGTGCATGCGCCATTCGGAACTAAATGATAAATACCTCTGTTTTCTTTTAGCAGTTTGGGGATCATTGTTTTGATCTGCTTAGCAATAAATAAAGATGAAGTAGGCACACCTAATTGATCATTTACCACCTTTAATTCATCTTGCTCTCTAATTCTTCTTTGAAGATTAAGGTAAAAATTTCGACCCATACCTGAATAGACCCAGCTAGTACGAAAAATATAATACTTACCATTAACTTCCTTAATTGCGTCCTCACCGGCTAGCTTGGATTGACCATAGATACCTAAAGGGTTTGGTAAATCACCTTCGGTATAAGGCAACTCTTTTTGCCCATCAAATACGTAATCAGTAGAAAAGTGAATAATCGGAATATCATATTCACGTGCTTTCTCGGCCATGACACGAGGTGCATCCCGGTTAATCTGAAACGCTAATTCAGGTTCATCCTCGGCCTGATCGACCTGAGTGTAAGCCGCGGGGTTAATAATTAGGTCCGGCTGATGTTTATCGATCACTTGTCTGATTTGATCTAAATTAGTGAGGTCACACTCTTTGCGAGTTAAGCCAATCAACTCATGATCAGTTAAATTTTGTATCAAGGCGTGCCCTACCTGACCGTTGGTGCCCGTAACTAAGATCTTCATGAGTAGTTTTTGTTAAGCCAGTTCTGGTACTCGCCCGACTGCACGTTGGCGACCCAATCTTGATTCTCGAGGTACCACTTGACGGTCTTGCGGATGCCCGTCTCGAAGGTCTCTTCGGGTTTCCAGCCAAGCTCACCCACAATCTTGGTCGTATCAATTGCATAGCGTCGGTCGTGTCCCGGGCGGTCCTTGACGAAGGTGATCTGCTCTTTGTACGACTGGCCATCCTCAAGGGGTTTAAGCTCATCTAGTAAATCACATAGGGTATACACTACTTCCAAATTGGTCTTTTCGTTACAGCCACCAATATTATAGGTCTCCCCAACAACTCCCCTCTCAAGCACCGTCGTAATGCCCTTAAAGTGGTCGACCACGTATAGCCAGTCACGCACTTGTTGTCCATCACCATAGATAGGTAAATTTTCACCTTTGAGCGCCTTCAAAATACAAAGCGGGATGAGCTTTTCTGGGAATTGATAGGGCCCATAGTTATTCGAGCAATTGGTGGTGAGTACAGGTAAGCCATAGGTATGATACCAGGCACGAACTAAATGATCTGAGGATGCCTTTGAGGCGCTGTATGGGCTATTGGGTTGATACTTATTTATCTCTTTAAAAGCAGAATCCGTTGCACTTAGAGAGCCATAGACCTCATCAGTAGATACATGCAAAAATCTAAATTTTTTCTGATCTTTATCACCTAGCTCGTCATAAAAGAGACGAACCGCATTTAGCATACGGTAGGTACCCATAATATTAGTCAGCATAAATTCATCGGGCCCATGAATGGATCGGTCTACATGGCTTTCTGCGGCAAAATTGATGATGGCTCGGGGTTGATGTATTTTTAATAGCTTTGAGACAAGTTTTGAGTCGCCAATATCTCCATGAACAAACTCATAATTTTTGTTGATCTCAACAGATTTAAGATTTTCTAAATTGCCGGCATAGGTCAACTTATCTAAAGCAATAACTTTTTCATCTTGGTTTTCAAACCATTTAAGGACAAAATTAGAGCCGATAAAACCTGCCGCACCTGTGACTAAAATTGTCATTATTTAAGATTAAGGCCCTCTTCAATCAAATCGCAAAGGATATGGCCAACCATGATATGCATTTCTTGCACACGTGCAGTGGTGTTGGATGGAATGACAATCACATGATCCACAGCATCTCTCGCTTTACCGCCACCCTTTCCTAAAAGTCCGATGGTCGTCATTTTTTTTGTATTTGCCACATTCAAAGCATTGATAACATTCTGGCTATTGCCCGAGGTAGTAATCCCTATCAAAACATCACCCTCTCGACCTAATCCTTCGATCTGCCTTGAAAAAATATGTTCATAGCCATAATCGTTCACTATACATGTCATCACTGCCGAGTCAGCATTTAAGGCAATGGATCTTAATGGTTTTCGGTCTCCAGCAAAACGGCCTACCAACTCGCCTGCTAGATGTTGACTATCTGACGCACTTCCGCCGTTTCCACACCAATAAATAGTGCCCTCATTTTTTAAACAATTAATAAGGATGCTAGCAATCTTTTCAATTGTTTCATTAAAAGTTTTTATACTCTCTAAGACGTCCTGGTGTTCTTCGATATGCGATTGAATAATTGGATTCATAATTAATTATAGATTAAAAAAAACCGGCCTTGGCCGGTTATTTTTTTGATCATAGTCACGAGTGTTCAAAACGATCGATTTGTTCTTTAATTTTAAGTTTTTCTTTCTTATAACGCTTGATGACTTCATCAGAAACATAATTTTTATAGGCTTGATCTACAATGGATTCAAGCTCTTGATGTCGACTCTTCAGTTCTTGATAATTCATTTGTTCTCCTTGGGAAAATTCATTATTAAAACGTGTCTCGAGTTACATCTCCTTTCAATAGATTTATTATATCTACCATTTTAACTTTACTACTTTTGAAAAAAAAATTCAAAATTTTTTAAAATCCTCTGGATTTAAAGAAAAGATAGAATAGATAGCCCATCAAAATAATTACTAATACATAAATGAAAGATAGTTTTGGTTCTACAAGAAAAGACATAATAACTTCTTTATAGTAAATAACTATCAATATAAATGCGCCTATGAGCGCAATAATCTCTAGGGAACTATGCATTAAAACATTATATAATACTGTTTTTTTTAAAATAGATTTTGGAGTCTAAATGAAAGCGTTGGTCAAAAGGCATGCAAAAGAGGGTATCTGGCTAGAAGACATGCCAGAGCCAGAAGTTGGTAACAATGATGTCTTAGTGAAGATCCATAAAACAGCCATTTGTGGAACTGATATTCATATTTATAACTGGGATGAGTGGGCTCAAAAAACTATACCCGTACCCATGATAACGGGCCACGAATACGCAGGTGAAATTGTGGAGATAGGATCTAATGTCACCGACTTAAAAGTAGGAGATATTGTCTCTGGCGAAGGCCATATTGTCTGTGGCAGGTGTCGAAATTGTCTCGCTGGAACGCTACACTTATGCCCAAATACGATTGGTGTAGGTGTTAATCGAACAGGTGCTTTTGCTGAGTATCTATCCGTTCCTGCAAAAAATATATTTCGTCCAAGCCGCCCTATTTCAACTGACTTATTAGCAATTTTTGACCCTTATGGGAATGCAGTTCACACCGCTCTATCATTTAATATGGTGGGTGAGGATGTTTTAATTACCGGCGCAGGGCCTATTGGCATGATGGCAGCGATGGTAGCAGATCATGCGGGTGCACGTAATATTGTGATTACTGACCTTAATGAATTTAGGCTTAACATGATCAAAGAAATAATTCCCCGAGTTGTGACCATTAATGTTGCCAAACAAACCGTTAATAAAGACCTGATGCATTCCATGGGTATCTTTGAAGGTTTTGATATTGGTCTTGAGATGTCAGGATCACCCAAAGCCTTTGGGGACATGCTCAATCTTATGATTAACGGTGGCAAGATCGCCATGCTGGCCATCATGCCAAAGGGTTCAGGCATTGACTGGGATATGGTCGTCTTTAAGGGCCTAACCATCAAAGGTATCTATGGGCGTGAAATATTTGAAACATGGTATAAGGGCTCGATGATGGTTCAAAGCGGCCTCCCGTTAGAGAAAATGATTACCCATCGCATGAGCTACAAGGATTTTCAAGAAGGTTTTGATTTTATGCGATCAGGCAAATCAGGAAAAGTCATTTTAAATTGGTTAGATTAAGGAAAATGAATGAGTTTTAAAGAAACAAGAAAGAGTTTAAGTCAGGATCTCGATCAAATTAAAGAAAACGGTCTCTGGAAAACGGAGCGCTTTATTGATTCAGATCAAAAAAATCTAATCACTCTTGCGGATGGTAGTGAAGTGATCAATATGTGTGCTAATAATTATTTAGGTCTTGCCAATAACCCAAGGGTAATTGATGCCGCCAAAAAGAGTTTGGATCAGTGGGGTTTTGGTATGGCTTCGGTCCGTTTTATTTGCGGTACTCAAACCATCCACAAAACATTAGAGGCTAAAGTAAGTGAATTTTTAGGCACGGAAGATACGATTTTATATGCGGCATGTTTTGACGCGAATGGTGGCTTATTTGAATCTATTCTCTCTAATGAAGATGCGGTTATTTCTGATGAACTTAATCATGCCTCCATCATTGATGGTGTTCGTTTATGTAAAGCAGCTCGGTATCGCTATAAAAATAATGATATGAGTCATTTAAGAGAAAAATTAGTTGAAGCTAAAAAAAATGGAGCTCGAAGAATCCTAATTACCACCGATGGAGTCTTTTCTATGGACGGTACCATTGCAAAACTCGATCAAATATGTGATTTAGCTGATGAATTTGATGCCATGGTTCACCATGATGATTGTCATGCCACCGGTTTCATCGGTAAAACTGGAAGGGGTGTACACGAATATTGTGGTGTCATGGGCAGAGTCGACATCATCACCAGCACCTTCGGTAAAGCACTTGGGGGCGCATCAGGAGGTTTTACCTCAGGGCGGAAAGAAATTATTGACATGTTACGTCAACGATCAAGACCCTACCTCTTCTCCAACACCCTTGCCCCTAGTATTTGTGCGGCAACGCTTGAAGTGATTGATATGCTCTCTGAATCAACAAGCTTAAGAGATAAACTCGAGGCAAATACTCATTACTTTAGGAAGGGTATGAAAGAGGCAGGGTTCAGTGTTGATGAGGGTGATCATCCCATTGTGCCCGTCATGTTAGGTGATGCTGTGTTAGCGCAAAAAATGAGTGCAAGACTGCTTGAAAAAGGGATCTATGCAATCGGCTTTTTCTATCCTGTAGTTCCTCAAGGTAAAGCTCGAATTCGAACACAAATATCAGCTGCACATTTGCAAGATGATCTTGATCGGGCAATTAAAGCTTTCTCAGAAACACGGGATGAACTTCAAAACTAGTTGCTTTAAAAACTAGAAAATTTTGTATAGCCTGTGTTAAAATTCGGTTTTCCGATTATTCCCCAATAGCTCAGTCGGTAGAGCAACGGACTGTTAATCCGTGTGTCCCTGGTTCGAGCCCAGGTTGGGGAGCCAATCTCAAGGCTTCTTAATAGAAGCCTTTTTTATGATATGACAAGAAGAACTGATGATGATGGAATAACCCTGGTAGGCGGTGGCATCATGAGCCTCACCTTGGGTGTTTTGATAAATGAAATTTTTCCAGACTATCCTATTAATCTCGTTGAGAGATTGGGTGATATCAGCTTGGAGAGTTCAGGTGCATTAAATAATGCCGGAACAGGTCACGCCGGCTATTGCGAGCTTAATTACACCCCACAAAATAAAAATGGTGAAATAAACATTTCTCGAGCAATTAATATTAATGAGATGTTTGAAAATTCGTTGGAGTTTTGGACCTACCTAGAGTCAAAATATAAGTCATTTGATTGTAAAAAATTTCTAAAGAAAACACCCCACATAAGTTTTGTTAAGGGTGATAAAAATATTAAATTTTTAAAGAATCGATTCGAATCTTTAAAAAAACAACCCTTATTTAAAGAGATAGAATTTTCTGATGATCCCAAAATCATTCATAAATGGGCCCCTCTTCTAAATTTTAAAGATAAAAAAAAAGAAACCTTCGCTGCAACAAAGGTTGAGCACGGCACAGATATAAACTTTGGAGAGGTCTCAAGACAGCTATTAAATTTACTCAAAAAAAATAAAAACTTTCATCTTTATACTAATACCAATGTGGAAAAAATTTCTATACAAAAAGACGGACTCATTAATTTGGAGATAAAAAATCTAATAAATAAGAATATTTTAGGAATTAGATCAAATAAAATCTTTATAGGTGCGGGAGGTCAATCCATCCCTCTATTGCAAAAAATCGGACTTAAAGAGGCCAGTGGATACGCTGGATTTCCAGTGAGTGGAAAATGGCTAATGTGTGATAACAAAGCAATAGTCAAGAGACACAATGCTAAAGTCTATAGCCAAGCTTTTGATAATGCGCCACCCATGTCGATTCCTCACCTTGATCTTCGCGTAATAAATGGAAAGCAAAGTTTGCTGTTTGGTCCTTTTGCAGGCTTTACCTTTAAATTCT
>Ga0255761_10000721_pt1 | contig 30646 bp, 42 predicted proteins | sample 071ome_29_FD_179961 | JGI IMG/M metagenome (GOLD analysis project Ga0255761, IMG submission 179961) | Coastal salt marsh microbial communities from the Groves Creek Marsh, Skidaway Island, Georgia - 071407BT metaG (version 2) | ecosystem: Environmental > Aquatic > Marine > Intertidal zone >... | reverse complement strand
AGGTCGCAAATGTCGTGCATTGGTGACACATCTCCATCCATGCTATACACGGATTCGAACACGATGCAAGGCGTGCTGTTAGGGAAGTCTTTTAATGCACGTTCCAGATCGTCCATATCATTATGCTGCCAAATCCGTTTGGGAGCCCCACTATGCCGTATCCCTTGGATAAGGGATGCGTGATTCTTGCTATCACTTAGGAATACTAGGTCGGGTATGATTTTGGTTAAGGCGATCAGCGTCCATTCATTTGCGACATAAGCGGACGTAAACAACAGCCCCCGTTCCTTCCGATGGAGCATGGCTAATTGTTTTTCTAACGCAACATGATAGTGACTAGTGCCTCCAATGTTACGAGTTCCTCCACTGCCACTGCCTGTTTGATCAAGTGCAGTGTGCATAGCATCTATTACAACTTTGTTCTGCCCCATGCCAAGATAGTCGTTGCTACACCAGTTTACAACTGTTTTAATAGCGTACGGTCCATACCAAATGGCACGGGGGAAGTCTCCTCGTTCACGTACAATATCGTTAAACACACGATATCTACCCTGTTGTTTTAGTGCTTGTATTGTATCATGAAACGGCTTTTTATCTATCATACTGCTATTTACATAAATATGTAAACAAGAAATAATAAAAGGACAAGCTGTGAGATTCAAAGAATTTAGAAGGATTAAGGAAGCTCCTATTAGTGATTTCCAACCAATGGGCGACTGGGATTATGATCATGAAGACGAGTGGGGTGATGAGTATGAAGAGCCTTGGAAAGCAGGAGAAAAGAAAAAGATCTTTAATCCGCAATGGAAACAGAAAGTTTACAAGAGCTGGAGCAAAACTAAGAACGATTACATCCTAATTCCTGTATCAGGGGAAGCTACATATAATCCGGAAATTATGGAAAGAGGTGTTGTAACAGTAGACGACTTATTCCAAGAGTTTGAAGAAGGGTTTGAACAGTTAGTTGAGATGGGTGTGGTAGATGCTGAAACAATGACAAGGACTCCGCAGCACAAAGATAAAACTGTTGTGTTCTTCCTAGGTAATGCAGCAGATAATTGGATAGCAGTGAGTGGATGGATGTTGTTACACAGACTAGGTCATGGCAGCAGGACGACACAAGGAAAAGAGAATCCTGCTTATTCTGCGATTGTAACAGCAGTGTTTGAAGGACTACATAATATATTTGGTAACTTCGGTGTTGACCTACAGCACAATCCTAAGAATCCTAACAAGATGTTAGATGACAAGCAAGCTAAATGGGCTGACTACGGATTGCAAAAGATAATGACTACAGGTAGCGCAAGGAAAGGTGTTGTGAGAGACAGATACGAAGGCATATATGAAATGTGGGCACAGTATCTTAACAGAGGTGCAGTGCAATTACGAGCGCCTGACGCACTTGATATTGAAAATGTAACCAAAGCACCTAACCCACGCAATGAGCAAGAGCTAACTGATATGGATAAAAGTATCCTAGAAGGTTACATAGAAGACTTACAAGACCAATTAAATGAAGAACTGTTTCCTGCGTTTGAAGACAGCATTAAAGGTGAAATTATATTAATGTGAGAAGCTATGAGATTTAGAGAATTTAAAATAAACGAAGCAAGACGCAATCCAGAACAAAATCCTAAAGTTAGTTTGTATGATGCACTGGAAAAATACAAAGATGATCCTGATATCTATATCAGTTATACGATGGATGTAGGGAGAGGCATAACAAGTAAGACATCTGTTGCTAAAGGTAGGAATACTAGTGGCTTTAAGATAGGAATAAATCCAAAAAGCAAGTACAATACACCTAATGGAATATACACATATCCGCTACCTGAAATGTGGCGAGATGGTGCAGATCCTAGTAGGCGGGTTTTTACTGTTCCGTTTGCTGGCGAACAGCCTGCTGTATATATTATCCGAGCAACAGGGAACATGTTAGATCTAGAAAAATATGGCAGTGATCAAATAGACAAAGATTTAGAAATAGTAGCAAAAAAACTTGTAGACCATTTCCACTCTAAAGGACATAGTCAAGTGCTGAGTTGGGAAATGACTAAAGGATTACTAGATAGTGCTAAGTCAGCAGCACGTATACGGACTCCGGGAGGTATGTTTTGGAATGCTACACGCATGGCGTTCTTTGCCCTTTCCGGAACTGTAAATGACAGTAATCTTATTCCTATCAAACAATATACAATGGAATTGAAACGCATGGAGCAGAAAGCACAGGACGAAGGCGATGCTCCTCCTAACTACAATGATGAAGTGGTGCGTTTTAAATTATTTGACAAACCTGCACAGCCTAAAGATACAAACAAGTGGAATAAGTTATTTAGAGACATGGGTTATGACGGTGCTGTAGACAGGAAAGGCCAAGAAATAATACATCCATATGAACCAATACAAGCAGTGTTCTTCCATACAGGCGCATTCAAAGTTGTTGATATGGTTTACAATAAAGAGTATGGAGCAAAGCCTATGGAGTGGGATGTACCACTTAGTGAAGTATCGAATCCGCATGTAGTATTTGGAACTTTCTTTACATTACACGAAGACATAGATGGAAAGAATGCATGGGCGGTAGGCATACGCATCTGGGGAGCCTGTGTTGTAGCGCAAAATATGTTAAACACAAAGTTGACAATCGCAAAGGGCACTGGCTTTGATCAATGGGGTAAGCAATCTAAAATGGCGCTGATAAATGCTACCAAGTATGGAGTTGACTTTAACGAGCAGCAGTATGAAGACTTTCCAGAAGAGATAAATTTAATGTCAGGAGGTTATGATATGGTAAATTTATTTGGTGGAGCGAACAAGATACAATTTAAAATACCTGCTCCGCTAAAACAAGAATATATGAAAAAATATCCTGACACTAAAGAAAAAGAATTTTCAAAATGGTATGATGTAGACAGTCTACCTACTGGACAGGAGCTAGAAGGAGAAATTGAAATGTTCTATAGACGATTTAAGGATATGGAAAAAGAGGAAGTAATAAAGCTCAAGTGGACTGACGATGGCCCAGACTACGACGATATAAATTATTAGGATTGACAATGACAACAACAGATATTATTAGAGCTGTGCTGGATATAATAGATAATGCAGGAACTACTACATCAACAGTAGACGCTGTACCTAACGAGCCAGGTGAGCAAACAAGTAGATTCAAACAGATACTAGCTATGTTGCAAAATCCAAGCGATGGACCATATGCTAACACGCCTAATGAAATTGTTACTAATATAGACAGTGTAACAACAGATGCAGGCGGAGGCGTAAATGGTGCAAAGCATGTTGATGATCTAAGGGTAAAAGATCCTAGGGGGTGGGCGTAATGTCAGCAAATGGAATTTCGCATTTACCAAATAAAAGAGCAAGACAAGATGTAAAACTTGCTTATAGCGAAGCTAAACGTAAAGGACAAATTATTACAGAGGGAAATGGAAGTTGGGAAACAGATGGAATTGATAATCCTGCAGCTAATTGGTATAGAACTAGGAATACATTAGATATAGACCAACTACCTACAGTTTATGATCCTGCTAGTAACAATTCAAAAGATGTAATTGATAATGATCCCACAGGTGGACTTATTGTTGGAAGGCCTTGGACCTAATGGCTAACAGAAAGCATTACGACTTTGAACAAATGGTTATCAGTGGTTACTTAGCTGATCACTCGCACAATCACAAGTTTGGTGCTGCACCTAGCATATCAATTAATACTACCTCAAGTATTTGGGACGTACCAGACACATTATATCCTTGGACAGCATTAGACACACCGGCAGTAGTAAATATAGAACGCAACAATGCCGCAGATTCAGGATTGATAATTACCGTACAGGGGTTAGATGAGAACTGGAAGCAACAAAGTGAAGACATCACCATCACAGGTGCGGACCAAGTGGGAACTAAACTGTGGCGTAGAGTGAATAGAGCGTTTGTTAAGTCAGGCGCAGCCCTAGTAAATGTAGGCAATATTGACGTTGAAGCAGGAACCGCAGGTGGTACTACTATTGCTCGTATCACAGCCAACCTTGGACAAACACTGATGGCTGTTTATACCATACCAGCAGGATACATTGGATACTTGTACCAAGGCGCTATGACTATTCAGAATGGGGGAGATGCTACAGGTTATATGTTTGTAAGGCGCAATGCTTTAGGAAATATATTCCGCATTGGGCACACCTTTGAAGTGACAAGCGGAAGTCCCTACAGATATCAGTTTTCATTCCCTCCAGCACTACCAGAGAAGAGTGACATTGATGTGAGAGCAATGGTACGCTCAAACAACTCACGTGTTACAGCCGTGTTTGACATCCTGCTTGTAGAGAACGATCCTGAAGCACCAATAACAGACTTATTATAGACTAGCCCTAACTGGCAAGAACACTGATAAATATTAAAAAAGGTTTAAGTATGAGAGCAAGAGAATTTACAATTAATGTACCCATTAACATTAAAATAAACGGTGACGGTGATCCTGAAGTAGACATGCCAGGAGCACAGGATGAACCAGAAGCTGACGATGCGCCCCCTGTTTTTATAGGTCCGCAACAGCAAGAGATAGAGTTAAAGAAAAAAGAATTAGGCAAACCTTCTATTGCAACAGCACAATTATTAGACGAGCCAGAAGAGGATGAGATTACATGATGTATAAAATTTGGGCAAGTTTTAAAAAAACTGCCGAGTTATTAGATTATATAGGTGATCCAGGAGAACTATTTTATAGTAAAGCTGATCCTAGACTAAGGATAAGTGATGGTGTAACACCAGGTGGTATTTTAATTACACAGAGTTCTACCATTGATTTATCCGCAATTGCTCAAAATCTTGCACCAGCAATTGCAGGAGAATACAATATTGGCACGCCTGATAAAGGTTGGAAAAATTTATATATCGACGGAGAAGGTCAACTTTTTGTAGGTACACAGGTAATTTCTATAGATCAAGCTACAAACCAACTTGTGCTGCCTGCAGGTACGCAGGTTTTAGATTCAGATGGTAATCTAGTACCTGTAGGCACTGAAATTGATCCTACACAAATTAACTTACAAATTTACCTAGATGACTTGGTAAATACAGATGTAGCAAATGCAGTTGAAGGAAGCCTTATGCAACTGCAAAACGGAACATGGAAGGCAACAAACGTTATCGACACCCAGTCAGGAGATTTAGTTCTTACTGGAGGGATTTATTAAAAGGAGAGCTAGATAATGGCAACGAAACTTCAAATAAAACGGACTGATACACAGTCACTACCTAGTGGCGGTATTGATGCAGGTGAATTAGTTTATGTTTATGATACTTCTAATTTAGATAGTAGTACAGGTGGTAGAGGTGACAGACTTTGGATCGGACACGCAAACGGTACTAATAGTACTCCTGTTGCAGTAGGCGGTAAATATTTCACCGATATGCTAGGCCACGCAAAAGGACAAGTAGCTGCAAATAGCGCAATCATTACAGATGCACAAAAGAAAATTAATGAATTATTTGTAGAAAATTTAAAATTTTACAGTAATAGGATCGTTTCCACTGCAACAAACGGTGATATTGAGATTGACCCGGACGGAACAGGTAGAAGTATAGTAACTAATCTACATGTAAATGTAGGATCAACTATTACAGAAATTACTGAATATATAGAAGATGTAACCGGAGCCCAATTTGTTACAAATGGCAGTCATACAGGAATCACTGTTGAATATGATGATGCAAATGATGGTGCAATTGATTTAAGTTTAGAAGATTTAACTGCAGCAGGTGGAGGAACATTGGTAGCAGGATCTGTTGGTTCCTCCACTGCAATACCTGTTCTGACTGTAGATGCCTATGGAAGAATAACCAGTTATACCACTGCTACGATTTCAACTTCATTTAACATTACAGACGGAACAAATAGTGAAACTATCAATGGTGGAGATACTTTCACATTTTCGGCTTCTAATGGTGTTACAACAACAGTTAGTGCTACAGACACACTCACCATAGAAGGTGTTAATGCAACTGCTCATGCAACCCCTGGAAGTGCAACTATTGGTGTTGCTAGCTTTAGTGCCAATTCTTTTGCAGTTTCGTCAGGCCATGTTACAATTAAAACAGACGGAATTGTTACAGCTCAAATTACTGATAGCAGTGTTACAAATGCAAAGCTTGCTAATGACAGTATATTTTTAGGTACAACAGAATTAACCCTAGGTAATGGTTCTGGTAATGACACAGTAATAGACGGGTTAACTGATGTAGATATTGGAAATTTAAATTTTGCAACTAATATTATTAATACTACAAGTGGCAGTTCGTTAGATTTAAAAACAGAAGCAGCTAGTGATGCTAATATTAACTTGAATCCAGACGGTGATGGCGTAGTAACTGTTCCTTCAGGTTATACAGGACGTACAGGATTTAATGATAACAGTCTTGTTCCTAAAATTTATGTGGACAATGTTGCAACTGGATTAGATGTAAAGGAAAGTGTAGTCGTAGCAACTACAGCAGAATATGATACATCATCAGGTAGCCCAACAACAACATATTCAAATGGTACTAATGGAGTAGGTGCTACACTTGTTGGACCTCAAGAAGCTCTTGTGATTGATGGTTATACTTTATCAGTTGGAGAACGTGTATTAATTAAAAATCAAGGAGATTCTTCAGCTAGTAATTCATATGAAAATGGTATTTACATTGTAACCAATGCAGGTGCAGCAGGATCCGCAACTTGGGTATTAACTAGGACACCTGATGCAAATGAAGATGCTGAATTAACTGGAGGTTCTTTCTTCTTTGTACAACGTGGTACGACTTATGGAGATGCTGGCTTTGTTGCTACCCATAACGGTGTACCTTCCATTGGTACAGACCCCATTTTGTTTGAACAATTTTCTGGTGCAGGTCAAATTAATCCAGGTACTGCAATGGAAAAAGATGGTAATACATTAAATGTCCTCTATGATGATGTTTTTATAAACTTAGATGGAAATAATGCTTTACAAATAAAAGACGACAGTATCACTAATGCAAAAATTAATTCAGGAGCTGCAATAGAGCAAGCCAAATTAAGTATGTTAGCTGCTGACGCTGATTCAAGTTCTGCACCTGTTTCCTACGTGCAATCTAATCTAGGTTTAGTAACATTTGACAGTAATCAATTTACATTAACCCATGGTTGGGCAACAGTACACAAAATTGATGCCGGGAGCTACTAATAGGCAATGCCAACATTAATCCAACATAAAAGAGACCTTACTGCTGGAAGAGCGCCTGGCGTAGGGGATCTGGAATATGGTGAAATTGCAATAAATCCTAGAGACGGTAAACTCTTTTTTAAAAAGGTAGATGGAACTGGCAATACTGCTATGGTCCATATCAAAGAAGATACTGAAACTAATTTTTTTATTGATTCAAGCACCTTAAATAATTCAAATAGCGCAAGTTTAAGCGGCGTATTACATGATTTTGATGCTGCTTTTGTAACAAATCTTTATGATTTGAATGATGTAAATGTAGATAACAATTTACTCAGTGTTGGAGATTCTCTTGCATGGAATGGAAATAACTGGGTAGCAGTAGGAAATGATAGTTCAGGCGGAGGCGGTGTAGGGTTAAGTCCTCTCACAGTGCAATCTGTTGATGCAAACGGAGCTATTACTACAGTTGCAAATGTAGATGATATTCAATTTGATAGTGATAGCGGGTTTGATGTAGTCGATTTAGGAAATGGGTCAGTAAAAATTGCAATGAATTCTACTTTCAAAACTTGGAAAGTAGATGGACAAGATGATCTTGTAGCAACTGGACTTGATACAATCGAGTTGATAGCAGGTCCAGGAATGGAAATAACTACCCAACCTAATGCAAGTTTATATCAAACTATTACATTTTCAAGCACAGGCAGCAGCGAAAATTTATTAGGGGTAATCATTGATTTTGATATAGATGCAGATGGTGACTTAATCCTAACCCATGTTGATACCTTTAATCAAGACAACGTTGAAATTGATAATGGTGGTTATTTTATCTTATCGGATGCTTAATTATGGCAACACTAAATTTAGGAAGAGTAAGATTAAATTTTGTCGGCGAATTTGCAGATAATAATGGCCAGACTTTAGTATTTTTTGATGCAGTTACCCATGCAGGATCTTTGTATGTCGTCAAAACAGCGTCTGTAGTAGTTGACGACAGTGATACCGGCAATAGGCCACCGACAACTGCCGGTGCCACAGATTTTCTAAGGATAAGCAGTGGTATTGAATTTTCAGGTGAATGGGAAGGTGATTCAGGTGGTGACAGTGCTAGAATATACTATAAAAATGAAGTAGTAAGATATGGCCCTAATAGTTTCATAGCCCTACAAGAAGTTCCAATTGGCAGGACTAATCCATTCTTAGAAGTTGTTAATAACACAGGTTATTGGAAAGATTTAGTAAAAGGGTTTGGTAATTACATTCCTGGCTATGATGGTACACAAAACACTACTGCTGGTGATATTGTCAGATGGAATGGCAATTTATATTTAGGTTTAGCAGAAGGCGATCCTGGAAAAACTCCTACTACTGATCCAGATTTATTTGATAGGATAGACGGCGGTCTAACTGTCAAAGGGTTATATCAATCTGGCACTGTATATGAAAATAGAGAAGTAGTTACTTTCCATGGTAATACCTATGTTGTTGTAGCAGCTCTGTCAACATCTAATCAACCAGTAAATCAATATACAGGTGATATAGATCCAGACTGGGAATTACTCACAACAGGTTTCAATTATGTAGGATATTATAATGTACTCAGCCGATACTATCCAAATGATGTAGTATCATTCAACGGTGGTTTATATGCGTGTATAGAACTTGCAGCGCCAGGTCAAGCCCCCTCAAATGTACCTGAAAAATACACAGAAATAATTCCATCTGATGTTCTTCGAGAAGGTGATTTTCAATTTGATGGTTTTTTGAAAAGAACCGACGGTAATTTCGGTATTGATAGTAATACCTATCTAACTGGTAACGAATCTATTAGTATAACAGGTGAAGGATCTGGTAGTGGTAGTACAAGTATTAATTTTTCTCTTACAGTTGATGCTATCACAAATCAAACTGTAGCTACAGAATCTGAAGCAGGTAATAGCAATACAAAAATATTTGGAGCAGTAGATGTGGGAGGCGGAAATTTTGAGTTAAGACAAATAGATCCGTCATATATTCATCCAGATTTATTTACAGATTTTCTTACAACCCAAGGGATTGAGAGAGCAACCGGTGAAACAGGACCGCAAGTAACTTTAGGATTAAACGAAAAAGTAATATCAACACTAAGTAATGTAACAGAAACTAATAATGTAGCTGATATATTTTCTGGGGATAAATTTATGTTCAGAGATACAATTAGCCAGACGTTAAAATCTGTAACATATCAGCAATTGCTAGAAAAAATTAACACCCAAATAACTGGTCCAAATGTACAAGGTGTGACTAATTTTAGAGCTTTAATCGATACGCCTTCATCTTATACAGGATATGAGAATGGCTATGTAAGAGTGAATAGTAGTGGTAATGCTTTAGAATTTGTAGAAGATGATATATTTGTTCAAATATTAGTTTTTGGTTAATGCATGTTAAAAAATAAAATACAGCAAGATATAATCTATATAAAAGAAATTTTTCTTAATGAAGTTGTAAATTATAAATTTTTACGTTTATTAGCAATCTTTATTATGATTCCAATTTTAACAACAATTGGTCTAGAATTTTATATTTGGGTTAACCTCTAATATTTGTTGAACAGTGCCTCGCTCAAGCGAGCTATTCGATTAAAATACTAGAGGCTTTTGTAATTAAATCATATTTCCCGAGCTACACTCTCGTTTCATATAGTAATTTAAGTTTACAATGTTATTTATTATTACCAGTGACGAATGCATACATTTTTTCTGCCGCTGATAAAACTGACTCTACACCAGGCACTTCGGGCATCTTTACTTCTGTAACAATTTCGTCTCCGTCCTTAGAGATCTTAGTTTCCCAAGCTCCCCATTTTGCATGGTAGTCTTGCCACATTTGATTTTGTGCCATTTCAAGCACCTTAGTCCGGATTTCGTATCCGTTCTTATTAGGCTTCACCACGGGCATGAAGTTTTTCATCATATCATTCATTTGGTCAAAGGTTTGGTTGGTATAATTATTTTTTGTCATTTTATTTTCCTCTGTGTGTGTTTATACGTACAAAACTATAATGTACAAAAATATTTATCTTCTGTCAAGTTTAATAACGTCTATCCGAATTTATTAATTCTATGAAATCTGCAGCATCTTCCCAACTGCTAAATCTTTTAATAATTTTTGTTCTATATGGGGTGATTGTTTTAATAATGATATCATCTTTTGCAAATATTGCAATTGTATATACATAGCCCCAACTGTTTCGATTGGGGCCAAGTATGTTATGACCTAGCTCTTTCCATTGATGGAAGTCTAGCTCCATCCGCCTTGCTCCATCTCACGACGAGCCCGACGCATCTGCGAACGTTCAATAGCCGCTAACAATCGTTTACCGAATGTTTTGCATTTATCTAACATTCCAATGATCCCAAGCGGCTGGTAATTGCCGTGTTTCCCTCAGAGAGTTGTAGGCATATTCCCAGTCGTTTTTGTATTCTGATTTTACAAAAGATTTGAGTTCTCGCTCACGTTCAGATTTGGTATCGCCTAGCCAATCAAAGATGGCTGATACTATATTACTCATGTCTGTCTCCTTCTGTGTGTTAATAAGTATGTGTCTGTGCAGTTGCACAAAACTATTTATCATTATAAATTATCTGTAATAAAAAATCAACATAAATATTTTGTTATGGAAGATAATGACATTGACCGTACGATATGGAACAGAGAAAATCCTGCGAAACTGTACTGCGGTAGACCAATAGTAATAACAGTTAGTCTAGGGTGTGCAGAAGAACAGCTTGCTGAATTTTGCGAACTTGAACTACCTGCTAGAGCGACTTGTGTCGTGCTTGCCCATTCCGCACTTAACGACCTACCTGATACAATCTTTGTAAGTTACCAAACTGATCAAGAACTTGCAGGGTGGTTTAAAGCCTGTGATTTTTTTGTAAGTATCTGTAACAACAATGAACATAAATTACTTGCAAAAGAAGCCGAAGCTTGTGGTGCCAAAATCGCAGATATATCTAATCAAAACATCCTTGATATATTATTAGGTTGACGTAAATAACTTTTTACAGTAACATAACAATTTAACCTTAATCTAAAGAATAATGAAACTAATCGCAGGAAATTCAAATCAGCCTCTTGCAAACGCAATTGCAGAGCATAGTTTTAGTACACTTGTACCGGCTAAGATTGACAGGTTTTCAGACGGAGAAACTTCTGTAGAATTCTTAGAAAATATCCGAGGAGAAGATGTTTTTATAATCCAATCAACAAATACTCCAGTTAACGATAACCTAATGGAACTCATGGTTATGATTGATGCAGCTAAACGTAGTTCTGCACAACGAATTACAGCAGTTATACCTTATTTTGGATATGCTAGACAAGATCGCAAGAGTGCAAGCCGCACACCCATTACAGCAAAGCTAGTTGCTGACCTACTTACCACAGCAGGTGCTGACCGTGTACTTACTATGGATTTACATGCAGGACAGATACAAGGCTTCTTTGATATTCCTGTTGACGATCTTACTAGTAGGATTATCTTTGCAAGAGATATTAAGGAACATCAAAAAGACAGTAGTGAATATGTGTTTGTAAGTCCAGACGCAGGCGGTGCTGTCCGTGCTCGTAAGTTTGCAGACGCTTTCCATGGTAACATTGCTATTGTTGACAAGCGCAGACCTGCGGCTGGTAAGAGTGAAGTAATGCATTTAATTGGCGATGTGGAAGGCCGGCATGCTATCCTAGTAGATGATATCGTAGACAGTGGAGGTACCTTATGCAATGCTGCAAAGGCTATTATGGACGCAGGTGCGATTGATGTAAAAGCCTATATTACACATGGTGTGCTAAGTCGAAGTGCCTGTATCAGGGTTAGAGAAAGCGTTTTAACTGAGCTAGTTATCACTGATACGATTGCAGATCACTGTGAAGATGGTTGTAGGGTAAGACAGGTAAGTGTTGCAAATTTATTTGGAGAAGCTATCCGTCGAGTTACTAATGAGGAATCTATTAGTAGCCTTTTTGTGTAGCATTTTAAAATAAATACATTAAGAGGATACGTGTATGCGAAAACAAACTAGATCTATATTGCAAGAATTAAGTAATCTTGCTCTAAATAAAAACAATGATTTAATCATTGATACAACAGCTAATAATATTATTAACAGTTCTATTAATTTGATTAATTTAATTTATGAAAATTACACACCTGCGGAAGCTGCTGAATTAGAAAAAAGATTTATTAATAGTATCCGTTCGGCTGATCCAAATAAATTTAAAAGAGGCATACAACGTATAATTGAGAATAAAAGGAAACTTTAATGCTCTTAAAAGAAGGCGGTAACGTTTTTAAAAATCCGGACAAATCATTAGCAACTAAAAGGATAGACAGGGTTGATGTTGAAACTACACTTGCTTGGCTAGAAAAAATTACAGGATTGCCACATAATGATTTTAAGTTAGGTAGTACTGGGGTAGCAGACACTTCAGGTGATCTAGATGTTGCTGTTAACATAGATGATGTATCAAAAGATGAAATGGTACAAAAATTATCTGCTTGGTGTAAACAAAATGGAAAAAATCCAAAAGAATGGATTGCCAAGTCTGGCATCAATGTACACTTTAAAACACCAATAAACGGCGATGAATCACAAGGATTTGTGCAAACTGATCTAATGTTTGGTAATCCTGAATGGTTAAAATGGAGTATGCGTGGAGAACCTGGTGGCAGTCAGTACAAAGGGAAACATAGACATATTTTGTTAGCTAGTATTGCAAAAGCCCAAGGAATGAAATGGAGTTATTTACGTGGACTACTTGATAGGGCTACAGATGATGTAATTTCAGATCAACCAGATGAGATTGCTAAAATGTTACTTGGTAAAAACAGTGATGCTAAGAATTTAGAAACTGTTACAAGCATTTATGATGCTATTAGAGGAAGAAGTGATTTAGAACAACTTACCGCAGATGCTCGCACTGCATTTGAAAGAGACAGACTCACACTACCAGAAGGCACAGAGATCCGCCGTATCAAGGAGCTAGCCGGAATATGAGATTTTTTGAATTTTATCAGTCCAACTCAATACCACTTATGGAAGGAGCACGTATCCAGCATGCCGAAGACATAGTCTTCTGGGAAGGAAGTAAAGGTGCTACACGGGCAATCGAAGCTTTAAAAAATCTAGAACAAGGTGGACATACCGACGTCACTGTTAAGTGGGACGGGTCTCCTGCTATTATTTTTGGAAGGAATGAACAAGGAGAATTTGTTCTAACTGATAAAAGTGGTTTTACTGCAAAGGGTTATGATGGTAAAAGCACAAGCGCAAAAGATTTAGAAAAAATGTTGCTAAACAGGAAATACAGTAAAGGCCAAGAACCAGATAACAAATTTAGGCAGTTTGCAGGAAGTATGCGAGATATATTTGATGAGTATGAAAAGGCCACACCACGAGACCATATAGGTTATTTTAAAGGGGATTTACTTTACTACAACACTCCTTTGTTAAGTAAGGGTAATTTTACATTTAAACCTAACATTGTAACCTATACCGTAGATGCAAAAAGCGTCCTTGGTATGCAAATCGCTAAGAGTAAATCAGCAGTAGTAATACATAATGAAATTGATATTAACGGTGATGAAACTAGTTTAAAAATTGATCCCGAAACTTTCTTTAAAGGCAACGAAGTGCTAGTTATGCCTCCTGTTACAGCACAGGAAGCACCACAGGTTGACGATACTGAAATAAAAAATTTACAGGCTTTAACTAGCAAAAATGCTGCAGCTATAGATTCCTTACTTGATAAAAATACTCTAGCGTCAATGAAAATAACAGACTTTCCTAAGATTTTATATACCTATGTTAATAGCAAAGTTGATACAGGAATGGAAAATTTAGGTAAAGATTTCCTAGATTGGTTATCTACCAGTAAAGTTAGTCAAAGTAAAAAAGCTAAAATTGTAGAATATGTTGGCAAACAACAAGCAGGCTTTTCTGCAATTTGGCAGATTGTTACAGGTATACAAAATGTAAAACACGATATCATAAATCAGTTAGAAACACAAGATGTTCCTGTAAAAGCTTACATAAACGATAAGCCAGGTGGAGAAGGATTTGTAATGGCACATCCTGAAGGTGCCATTAAGCTAGTAGATAGAGGCGGGTTTACAGCCGCAAATAGAGCAGTAGAAAGATAATATGCAATTAGACTTTATACAAAGCCTTAACGAAGCTAGATTAACAAGAGGTAGTAGAGACGAACGCATCTTAACCTACAACGATTGTTGCGAAAAATTTTATTTAATTATTCTAACATTAAACTTTATGAGAAATTTCCCTCATAATAGTCCTTTTGTTCGACAGTATGCAAAAAATTCGATTTTTACAAATTATACAATTTTTAAAACAAGTGGTACTGATTTATATAATCTAATTTATTTTATAACCGGAGATGAAAAGGCACTGGCAAAGTTGAAGGATCCTGATGCAGCAGAAACACTACAACAGAAAAGAACACTTCCTTTGCAGAACGTTAAAGAATTCCTACAACAGCTATCAACAGGAAACATACCTGTTAATGCACAAAGGACTTTAATTAAAATTGAAAATGGTTTAGATATAGACAATAGCGAGTATAAAACTATTAGAAGAAATATTGGTAACATACATACTCTAAAAGAAAAAGCTATAAAACAAATTGCTACAAAATTACTTTTTGCTGCAAGAGCAAAATTAAGGAGCAGCGATATTATAGAGCATCTAAGTAAATTTATAGGACAATATGATTTTGAATCATATGCTACGAAAGATACTGAACCGCAATTTACAAATCAAGATATTGACGTAGATAATAGATCTCTATTGCTTTACAGGTTACTTACAAAAGAAACTAATATAATGTTAATCAAAGGTTTCTTACAGAATGTTGCTGAAGGAAAAAGTATACCAAGTACAATGGTAAAAGCTTATGCCCCTGTTGTAAAAATAGTAGATGACATCATAAAAGGAGGACCTGGATACATAGAAATGTTAAAGGTAATCCAAAAAAGAGCAAAAAATAATAAGTATTGATATATTATCATTTTTTTTGATAAATAATATTAGAAACTCCAATTTGGAGTGCCAAGATAAAGGAGAATGAAATGGCAGATTTAAGAGCAACTACAGTTGCAGATAATTATGAAAAATTTAGCAAATCACAAACTGACGTAGGAAAAGAGCTTATTGTTGCAGTCGGCGCCGGAGCTACTGATGCAGACATGAAAGCAATTATGGCACAATTGACACTAGCAGCTGGCGACGGTACTGGCACAGATGGCAACGGATATGATGCATTTACTGTATGTGCTGTTGGCATGGCCCTTAATGGTACTGATTATGTAATCAAGTTACAAGGTACTGGTACACCGAATTTAACCGATGTTAATACAGGAGGCGGAGCTAGAACACTGACCTTAGTAGCAACATTTGAACCAGCTAATTAATTATTATCCATAATTAAATATCAGATAAAAGCACCACTTTTACGTGGTGCTTTTTTTTTGACTTGTAAATAATTTATGAGAGTAAAAATCACCACATTAATTGATGTTTCAGAAACATCAAGGATTAGACCAAGTCAATCTATTGAATATAAACAAAGTTGTAATTACAACACTTTCCTTCAAACTATATCCTTAACTTCAAACTTTATACTAGAATCCATTACTGAAAACCACGTTGGAATTGGTAATATGAAATTTGGTGCTATGTTTAAAGGTAAACACAAATACTGGGAATTGATTTTTAGTACAGAAGCAGCAGACGCACAACAGTTAGATGACTTTATTAAATCTTTTAATCTGGTCCCAATTATAACCAATCTGACAGAAACTGTAACTATTGCTCCGTCTTGTATACAAACTGAAGATATTGAATTATGTAATACATTCTTTTCTATTTTAGAATAAATATATTATTATGTTTGGAGATGGAATGTCGGTAACTAATTTAGAAAAAGATAACCTCGAAGCCCATGTGGAATTATGCCATGTGCGTTATGGAAACTTAGAAAAACGATTAGGGATTATAGAAGAAAAAGTAGAAAAGATTCATGAAGATTTAGTTACTGGTAGTAAAGCATTAATGAAAGTATTCATTGGGGCATCTGTTACAATTATTGTAGGATTTATGTCTACATTAATAGTTATATTGGAAAAATTAGGATAATGTTAATCACAGAAATTCTTAATATCAATGAAAAACAAGTATGGGCGAGATCTGGAAAAAGAGTTATACGGAAATTTAGATGTGTAGGAGGTAAAAGAAACGGTAGGACAGTTTCTTCACCAAGTCAATGTTTTGCTCCAATTGATTTGAAAAAAAGTGTAAGGCTAAAGAAAACTAAAAGTCGTTTAGGGTCATCATTAAGCAGAAAAGCAAATAAGACTAAAAGAACAAATCCTGCATCTCGTAGGGTAAAGTCAATGAATAAAGGAAAATAATGAAAGTTATTGATATCATAACAGAAAAACAGCTAACAGTTGTAAAAAATGATTTAAAAGCTACTACTCTAGTAGACCCTGCAACAAAAATACAAACAATTATACCAAAGGATCCAACCAAACCTGGTATGATTTCTAAAGATCCTGCAACAAATTCTTTTAAATTAAATACACAAGATCCTGGAGAAGTTGATCAAACAATTAAACCTGGCGATCCAGTTGAATTAGACGATCCTGGCATGATAGAAAAAGCTGTATCAAGGAAGCAACAACGTTTTATGGGCATGGTCCATGCAGCACAACAAGGAGAGACGCCAGCATCAGGTGAAGTAGCAAAAGTAGCAAGGAGTATGAGAAAGAAAGATGCAAAAGATTTTGCTAGTACTCGCCACAAAGGATTACCTGAAGAAATATGAAAGTAAATGATTTACTAGGAGAGTTCGGTATTTATACAAGTAGCGAAGAACAAACATTACTAGATAGTTTGATAGAAAAAAAACAATACAAATATGCCGACTTCACAGAACGGAACACAGTAGTAATTAACAACCTTGTTAAAAAAGGTTTAGTAAAAAAAATTGGAAATAATCCTATTACATCTCTTTTTATTAAAAATGTCTAAAGATATAATTGCTAGATTAGATAATATCATTACCAAATCTCCATCACTAAAATTTATTCCACAAGTTTCTAAACAAAAAATATCAATAAATTTATATGATATCGTAGAAACAAACGGTTTTTTTACTATAGTCCATGCAAAAGATAAAAAAATTTTAAATTATACGTGGACTAAAGCTGCTGCTATTGCATTAGTACACACATATTTGTTAAAAAATAATAATGTAAAAGAAATTACAGATTTAGATGCACTCATAGAAAAAAACCAAAGAGATTCTAATTTTTATCGTTATTCATTAAAAAAACAAAAGAATAAAAAAAAGAAAATGATTTTAAATGCAAGATTGGATCTTGCAAAAAATGATATACACTACGCAAAAGCTGAATTGTTAGGAATTATATTTGACAGATTTGATAAATAATTGTAAAATAAAAATAAGGGTAGTAGCATGAACTTACGAGAATTTACAAAGCCAGTTACAGTAAAAAGTTTAAATGATAATTTAACGACTATGTTTGGAAAAAATATAGATACACAAAAATTTACACTAGAACAATTACAAGACACAAGAAATAAACTCAGAACCACATTGAGCCAAATCGAAACTAATGAAAGTTTTGAGAACGTTCACACAAACGAGTCTTATCAAAAGAATAAAATGTTTTTAGATGTTTTAAATCAAGCTATTGAGGAGAGGAACATTCAAGAAGCACAAAAGAAAGATCAGGACGGCGACGGAAAAAATGATTTCACCGATGTTAAAATTGCAAGAATGAAAGCATCAGGAATGAACCACGATGATGCTGTAGAAAAAGTTACAGGCAAAAAAAGTAAAGAAAATTCTTCTATTTCTCGCACAGAAAAACCAATAGTAGAAGGTGAAGAAGATAAAGCAGAATTAGTAATGGCTGCTAAAGATATGGTTGATCGCATTACAGCATGGATGGAAGATACTGCAGAAATGCAAACAGAATCTATGCTAGAACTAGGCGATGCTATCCGCGACGAATTGGGCCAAGAACAATCACAAACATTTATCGATTCTGTAAAACCAGCACTTGAGGCACTATATCAATCACTTGAAACAACAAGAGGCACACTTACACAAGGTGTAACCATGTTAACAGGCGAAGAAATGCCACCTACGCCAATGGGCGACGAAGAACCAGGAATGGAAGAACCAGGAATGGAAGAACCAGGAATGGAACCTACAGTTGATGACGAATCAGCATTTTCAGACGATTTTGCTGCATCAGAACCTGCAGTAGGTGGAGAAGAAGAGTCAGGCAGAATGAAAAGAGAATCTATTCAAAGAGAAATTAGAAAGCAAAAAATATTAGAGCATCAAAAATTATCCTTACAATTAGGTAGAATTCTTAGTTCAAAAAAAAACTAATTAATGAAACATCCGGAGCACTTGCCGTTAAACTAGTCCAAGTGCTCCGGACTGTTATTGCAACAGCAGACGAAAACAAGCAATCTTTATTTTTACATTTTAATTCAAAACCTAAACCAGAAGCGTTAAAAGACAATGCATTAAATCTTGACCTCAATAAAATAATGCAAAATGTAGACGGCGAACAATTTGATTACCAAAGCTTTAAAAACATTTATGATACAGATCCAAGAGTGAAAGCATTAGTCCATAATTTTAATGAAGATGGTATTGAACCAAAAACTGAAAAAAATAAAGATGTTGCTACACAAAATAATCAAGAAACCGATAGCGTTGAAAAAATGGCAAAACGTGCCACAGATTTAAATGATTTATGAGCTTAATTATAAAAAAATATGATTACACAACCCTAAAGAAAACTAACGTAAACGGAAGCAGATTATACCAAGTACCTAACGGGAAACCTCTTCCAAGTGTGACAACCATTTTAGATAGCACAAAAGATAAGACACACCTATATGAATGGCGTAGAAGAGTAGGCGAAAAGAAAGCACAAGAAATAACTACTGAAGCATCAAATGTAGGAACAAGGATGCACAAGTATTTAGAAGACTATATTGATACTGGAGATTGGCCTAAGGAAGGATCTAATCCTTATGCTGCACAGGCTAATAAAATGGCTGCGATTATAAAACAAAACGCATTTAAATATATAGACGAAGTTATAGGATCCGAAGTTAATTTATGGATACCAAATTTATATGCTGGAACGACTGATTTAGTTTGTACCTATAAAAATAATCTTGCTATTTGTGATTTTAAACAAACTAATAAACCAAAAAAAGAAGAATGGGTAGACGATTATTTTTTACAACTTGTTGCATATGCAGAAGCTCACAATGAACTTTTTGGTACACAAATATCAGAAGGACATATTTTTATGTGTTCAAGAGATTTAGAATATCAACAGTTTGATTTGACTGCACAAGATTACAAGAAATGGCGATCTATCTGGTATGACAGGTTGTACACTTTTTATGAAAATTATTGATCAACCAAAAATTTTTGTAATACGTTTACCTGATACAAATCATCCAACTACAATTTTCCATAACAGGAATTCATTCTCATATTACAGCATAATGCTCGAATCACTAGAGCAGTATAAGTATAGCTATGAAATGTTTCCGGCTGTTGAAGGTTGGTCATTAAAGAGTGATTTTTGGATTAAAAATCGATTTCAAAAATTAAACAAAAACATGACACCCGGAGAGATAGGATGTTTTGTAAGTCATTTTCTTTTATGGCAAAAAGCCCTAAGAATAGACGAGAACATAATTATTTTAGAGCATGATGTCATTGCTGTTAAAGAGTGGGCACCATTAAAGGTTACAGCTAACATAATGAAATTGAATACAAGAAATATCACAACAAAAAAATCAAAATTATGTGGTATTTGGCATACTGGAGCTTATTCTTATTTAATTAGCCCTGCTGGCGCAAAAATTCTAATAAAGTTTTCTCAACTCCATGGTCCTATTCCTGTCGATAAAATTATAGGCAGTAAGGTAATTGACTGGACATATGGTGAACCTTTTTTTATATTGAATAAAAGAAGCTTAGTGCAAAGTAGCACACGGAAATAAAATAAATAATAATAAATTATTAGGAGTTCATTGTGGCAGTAGTTCAAATAAGCAAAATACAAATACGAAGAGGTAGAAAAAACCAAGGCGAAGGATTACCACAACTTGCAAGTGGTGAAATGGGTTGGGCATTAGACACCCAAGAATTATTTATTGGAAATGGTAGCGTAGCTGAAGGAGCACCGTTTGTTGGTAATACTAAAGTTCTAACCCAATACGATAATCTGTTCTCAATTGCTGGAGCATATACCTATAAAGTAGATGATGGTTACCTGTCGACTGGTATAACTCCTATAAAAAGAACTTTACAAGATAGGTTAGACGACAGAGTCAGTATAAAATCTTTTGGTGCTACAGGTAATTCAAGCCAAGATGCTACAGTAGCTTTACAAACTGCATTAGATCAACTATTCCTGAACAACAATACAAAATCACTTGCAAAAAGTAGAGTATCATTATATCTAGAAGCAGGTGTGTATACAACAAGTGGTACAATATATCTACCTCCGCATGCAAGCATAATCGGCGATGGACCTAATAAAACTATTATAAGAAATATTAGTGCAGGACCTATTTTTAAAACTGTAACAAGTGATAGCAGTCCAGGCGTATATAATACAAATGTTACATCAGCTAATCGTCCGCAACACATAACTATTAAAAATTGTACAATTGAAGCAACAACAACAACTACAACTGGTCTTGATTTATATGGTATTACTGATAGCTTATTAGAAAATATACATTTTAAAAGTATTTGGAATTTTATTTCCGATGAAGAAGTTGCACAATACGCTCTTACAGATTGCGTAGCAATTTTACTTGAATCAAAAAGTAAAGCAGTGAAAAGCATGAATAACATAATAACAGGATGCCATTTTTATAATTGGTTTGCTGCAGTCAAAAGTGATACAGATATAGAAAATAATATTTTTGATTCATGCTATTTCAACGTAATGGGTTACGGATTTTTGTTTGGAAGTAATATGATAATTTCAAGCGATGAGACAGTTGCAACGAGGATTGGTCCATACGAAACAAAAATAACAAATAATAAATTCTTTGATGTAGGACGCCAAGCTATCTACATCAAAGAAGGAACAAATAATCGATCACACAATAATCATTTTACACAAGTAGGAAATGACGGAGGTGATGATAGTTTACCCGTAACATCAGTTATATATTTTGAAAACGCAGGCAATACATCAACTGGTGATATGTTTAGTAGAACAAAAGTATTATCATACGATCAAGAATTCATTAATTCTAAGCCGTACATTGCTGAAATAGACGGAATAATTAATTACACTAATAATGAAGAGCATTTAATTAGATTTCCAAGAGCAGGATCACCTACTCTCCTATTTAGATTGCCTAGTTTTGAACATCAAGTTTTTCTGATAAATTATCATTTAAGAAGCTTGTCTAGTCAAAGTCAAAGATCAGGCATATTAAAAATCGTTAATGATTCTAGATTAAACGACATTTTGTTAACCGATGAATATGATATTTTATGGGACGGTATGGATTCAAGTACTGCAGTCACATTTACAGCTGAGTACACAACACATCAAAGTTTAAGAAATATAAACGTTTTAGTTACAAATCTAATGCCAGCAGGTGATCAATCCGAAATTAAATTTACTATTACGTGTTCAAAAAATGTCGCAATTTCATGACGAAAAATTTTGAAAATATCTTATGTGAGTGGGTTGAATTTAGAAATAATTTATCATTGCAAAAAAATCCAATTGAAGTTACACTAGACTTTTTTAAACATGTTTGGTTACAAAGCAGTCAGATTGATCCTTGGAAACCAGAATCATGGCCTACTCCTTGGGAATTATTTTACAACAATAAATTTTGCCAATTTAGCCTACTACTTATCATCTTTTATACTTTTATCCTTGGCTCGTTACCCTATGATAAATATGTTTTATTGATAGTCAAAAAAGGAAACTTACCAATGACTTACTGCTTGGTTATAGATGACATAAAAATAGGTTACCTCAACAACAAGCTATCAATCTTATCTCAATCTGATTTTGATGATATAAATATTATCCACTCTTTTGATTTAACACAATTTAAATTTTTTACCTCGCTTAAAGAATAAAAAAATGACAATACAAATAATAAAACGAACTGGTAACAAAGAAAACTTGAATATTGATAAAATACACAAAGTAGTTGAATTTGCATGTGAGAATTTAGCTGGAGTTAGTAGCAGCCAGATAGAAATGAATGCAAATCTGCAATTTTATGATGGCATGAGCACTGCAGAAATACAGGAAATATTAGTAAGAAGTGCTAGTGATTTAATTTCTTTAGAACATCCTAATTACCAGTACGCTGCAGCAAGACTACTTCTTTATTCAATTTATAAAGAAGTATTTGGACAATATAAGCCAAGCACACTACAAGAAATCATAAACAACAATATCAGCAAAAATGTTTATGATACAGAAATTTTAGACAAATATTCTTTAGAGGAAATAAGCCGACTAGACAGTTACATAAATCATAAAAGAGATGAAAATTTTACTTACGCTGGATTAAGACAAGTAGTTGACAAATATTTGTGTCAAGATCGATCTACTGGTGCTTTGTTTGAAACGCCGCAATACATGTATATGATGATTGCAGCAACTTTATTTGCAAATTATCCAAACGACATTCGCATGCATTATGTAAAAAAATACTATGATGCTATTAGCCTTTTTAAAATTAACATACCAACACCTGTAATGGCAGGTGTGAGAACTCCTGTAAGACAATTTGCAAGTTGTGTGCTAGTTGATATAGATGACACATTAGACAGTATTTTTTCCTCTGACATGGCAGTAGGAAAATATATTGCACAACGAGCTGGTATTGGTATGAATGCAGGACGTATTAGAGGAGTCAATAGCAAAATTAGAGGAGGAGAAGTAGCACATACTGGTGTTATTCCGTTTTTAAAGAAATTCGAAGCAACCGTAAGATGTTGTACACAAAATGGAGTTAGAGGTGGCAGTGCAACAGTGCATTTTCCTATTTGGCATCAAGAAATTGAAGACCTACTAGTTTTAAAAAATAATAAGGGTACAGAGGATAATCGTGCAAGGAAATTAGATTATTCTATCCAATTAAATAAAACAATGTATACAAGATTAATAGAAGGAAAAGAAATTACGTTGTTTTCACCACATGATGTTCCTGATTTGTACGAAGCATATTTTAGTGATGCAGATAAGTTTAAAGACCTCTATGAAAAATACGAAAGAGCTACAAGCATAAAAAAGAAAAAAATAGATTCTATGACCTTGTTCTCGTCACTGATTAAAGAAAGGGCAGAAACAGGAAGAATATATATAATGAATGTTGATCATTGCAATACACATAGTAGTTTTATTGATCCAGTTTACATGTCAAATCTATGTCAAGAAATAACGCTACCAACGAAACCTATACAACATATAGATGATAAAGAGGGAGAAATAGCACTTTGCATTCTAAGTGCAATTAACATAGGAACTCTAAAAGACACCAGTGACTTGGAAGATTTATGTGATATTGCTGTAAGATCACTAGAAGAGATAATTGATTATCAAAAATACCCTGTATTAGCTGCAGAAATAAGCACTAAGGCACGACGAAGTCTAGGAATTGGATATATTGGATTAGCTCATTATCTTGCAAAAAACAAAGTAACATATAATGATCCAAATGCATGGTCGTTGGTACATACGTTAACAGAAGCATTTCAATATTATTTGCTAAAATCTAGCAACAACCTTGCAAAAGAAAAAGGAGCCTGTGAAAAATACTCTCGAACAAAGTATTCAAAAGGTATTTTACCAATTGATTCATACAAAAAAGAGGTGGATTCAGTTATAGATGTGGAGCTTAAACTTGATTGGGAGGCGTTACGAAAAGAAATAGAATTGTATGGATTACGGCATAGCACGTTATCAGCACAAATGCCGTCAGAAAGTAGTTCTGTAGTTTCTAATGCAACAAATGGAATAGAACCACCGCGAGGCTACTTATCAGTTAAAAAAAGTAAAAAAGGTCCTCTAAAACAAATCGTCCCCCAATACCAGACCTTAAAAGCCTTTTATACTTTATTGTGGGAAATGGAAAGCAACGAAGGATATATAAACATTGTTGCATTAATGCAAAAGTTTTTTGATCAAGCTATAAGTGGTAACTGGAGTTACAATCCGGTGTATTTTCCAGATAACGAAGTACCTATGAGTGTGATGATCAAAGATCTTTTAACTACGTATAAATTAGGGTGGAAGACAAGTTACTATCAAAACACATATGATTATAAACTAGATCCTAGTGATGTGACAGAGGAGCCAGAAAAGGATACACAGACACACGAAAAAGAAATAATGACTGAAAATGATAGTGAAGATTATTGCGAAGCGTGTGAGATTTAACAAAGAGGAATGAAAATAATGAAAACAGTGTTTAACAGAGAAAAAATAGATTTTGCAAAGCAAACGATGTTTTTTGGTGCTGACCAAAACGTGCAAAGATATGATACTTATAAATTTCCGCAATTTGATAAATTAAATCAAGTCATGCTTGGATATTTTTGGAGACCAGAGGAAGTAAATCTACAAAAAGACAGATCAGATTATCAAAACTTTCGTCCAGAACAAAAACATATCTTTACTGCTAATTTAAAGTACCAAACCTTACTAGACAGTGTTCAAGGCCGAGGTCCATGTCTTGCATTTCTACCAATTACCTCTTTACCAGAATTAGAAGGTTGTATTGTAACTTGGGATTTTTTCGAAACTATCCATAGTAGATCCTATACTTATATAATGAAAAATGTTTACCCTAATCCTAGTGAGGTTTTTGATACTATACTAGATGATGAAATGATTATTAAAAGGGCAACTAGTGTTACAAAATACTATGACAAGTTTTTAGGATTATCAAATCAGTATATGCATGATAAATCTATTGATAAAAAAATACTCAAAAAAAGTTTATTTTTAGCAATGATGACGGTAAATATTCTTGAAGGCTTGAGATTTTATGTTTCCTTTGCGTGTACTTTTGGTTTTGGAGAACTAAAGCTTATGGAGGGTTCGGCAAAAATTATTAGTCTCATTGCAAGAGACGAAGCACAACATTTAGCCATTAGCACCCATGTATTGAAATTGTGGATGCAAGGAAAAGACGATCCTGATATGGTTGATATTGCAAAAGAATGCGAGCAAGAAGTCTATGCTTTATGGCAAGATTGTGTTAATGAAGAAAAAGCATGGGCTGATTATCTTTTCGAAAACGGATCAATGATAGGCTTAAATAATACGTTATTGGGCCAATACGTTGAGTACATTGCTAATCGAAGACTAAAATCTTTAGGTTATGACACAATCTTTAGCCAACCAGTTAACACAAATCCTTTACCATGGACAACACACTGGTTGAGTAGTGCAGGACTCCAAGTAGCTCCGCAAGAAACAGAAGTTGAAAGTTATATTGTTGGTGGAATTAAACAAGACGTAACAAAAGACTCACTAAAGGGATTCACACTATGATTGAAATTTATGGAAAAAGTTCTTGTCCTAAATGTCATCAAGCAAAGTTATTTTGCGAGACAAGGAAGTTAGATTACGAGTACAAACAATTAGACAAAGATTTTTCAAGAGAACAAATTCTTGAATGGTTTCCAGGTGCAAAAACTTTTCCACAAATTACTATTGATGGTAAAAGTATTGGTGGATGTGATCAAATGATCACATATGTAGAAACAATGAATTATCAAAACATTATGCATAAAGGATAAAATGTTAATAGAAGCCCCTTATACAACAGGTGATGTGATTTCGGTTAGACTTTCGTCAGGAGAAGAAATAGTAGGAAAATTAATCATAGACGACACAAGCACAATAAAATTAAAACAACCACTTATGGCAATGATGTCAGAAAAAGGATTAGCAATGATACCTTTTATGCTAACAGTTGATCCAGAAAAGGATTTGACCGTAAGTAAAAACCAAATAGTAATCACTGCAAAAAGCCATAAAGAAGTTGCAGATCATTATTTACAATCAACAACAGGAATAAGTTTAGGAGTATAAAATGACATTACATGAACAAATAGTACATGCCTATACAATGTATATGGCAGAAACAGCTACATTCGATAATAAGGGAGTAAAGGCAGCCGCAGCAAGGGCAAGGAAAGCTCTTGGTGATCTAGGTAAATTAACAAAAGATCGCAGGAAAGAGATACAAGATAAGAAAAATAGTATGTGAGATAAAAAAATGTATACATTAAGAGATGCAAGAGAATCTTGGGGGAATGTTGAACAGGGAAATGAATCATTAGGTATAGATTTCGGCCTCAATAAATGGCATATATTTATATCTGACTGGACCACTAGTATTAAAAGTTTAGGGGCAATAATCCAAGAAGAAGAATTAAGCAAAAGTATTATTGATGGCTTTGCTCCCTTTATGGATGCAACAGCTGAATATTCGGTTGTTATCAATAGTTCGGATCCTCCTGCGAACAGTACAAGTAATATTCAAAACTATTTAAGTAAATTTTCTAAACTGACTTTTACTACTAATGTTCCTGTTGTAATAGGAGATACAATAACTCAAGTGATAAATGAAGAGGGTGAGGAAGCAACAGGCACTGTTTTTGCTGTAAATGATAATACGGTGGTTCTATGGCCTTCAACTGCAGATCAAGATCAAGAAGAGCCAATCCTTTTTTCGTACCTTCCAGTTTCAATCGCAGGGACAGATTATACTATTTCAAGTATCATTGATGCAGTTAGAAATAAAACAGAAATCGATCAACTTACTAGCACAGCGTCAACAGGTTTTGGCAATATTCAAGATGATTTTGTAAATGATTACGAACTCCTTAAAACTGAAATCGACAAAATTCCGCCATTATTAAGAGAAGCATCAATTGCCATGTCATTTAAAGATAGTCCTATGCTTCAATCTCCAGGTGTGAATGGTGTTATAGGGCAACTTGCACAAGTTGAAAGCGAAGATCCTGCAGAGTTTGCAAAAAAAGTGATGGGAGGCGAAGGAAAAGCTGTACTCGATAGTGTAAACGAGAAATTTAGCATATTAGTCCAAAATTTTAATAAAAACAGTAATAATGTTGCGCCAGAAAGTGGTGAAAGTGAACTGACAACAACATTAAATACATTGGAAGAATATCTAAATGCCTAATATTGCTAGATTGGCAGATCCTACACAAACTGCTACTTGTCCTCCAGGGCATGATAAAACCCCATGGGTAGGACCCGGAACTCTTAGTTCTGCAAGTAGTAATGTGTTTGCTGAAAATATTCCTGTTGCAAGATTAGGCGATACTGTAACATTAGGAGATCCTTTACATCCACAAGGCTCAGTTGTTGCCGGAAGTCCTAATGTTTTTGCAAATTATATACCAGTGGCAAGATTAGGAGACACAACTGTAAATGGTGCAGGATGGGTTTCACCTATAGCAGTTGGTGCTAGTACAGTGACTGCTAATTCATAAAAAGGATAAAATGGCACAAATAAAAATACAAAAAAGAACAAGATTCCGTAAAAGGACGAGTATAGGAAATAGCGGATATAGCCGTCCTAAGAATAAAGGAATTCGAAGAGCATGGAAAAGATATCGCGGACAAGGCAAATAAATAATTGACAAGGAGAAAATTATGTGTAATAATCCAAACTGTAAATGCGATCCGTGCAACTGCAAAGACTGTAAACCTAATTGCAAAGAGTGCGGCTGCTAACGTAGGAGATTAAGATGCGTGACGGTAAAAACTTGGCTATTTGGTTATTCGGTATGTTTATTATATACATAATACTTTGGTCGGCAGAAATTGCTTTACACGTACCTGATCTAAACTAATAACGATGACGCTGAACAAAAGCTGAACTTGGACGCCGGTTCGATTCCGGCCACCTCCACCACACATTTTTTTTCAACATACGGGGGTGTTCAGGTATTCGACAAGCAGTAAGTAGGGATGCTGAGTTATCCGGAGCAAGCTCGGTTAATGCAAGAAACTTTGATAAGTGCAAACGAAAATTTTGTACCTGGAGCATTTACTTCATTAGACATGTCAATGGCTAGTGAAGGTGAATTACTCGCAGCCTAATAAGTTGTGAACTCCGCGGCATAGTCCACCGGGCAACAGAACGGACTATCCCTCCTGCTTTTTTGCTAAATACAAAAAGTTAGAATTTTAAGGAACAATAATGAAGCTAATCAAAACTATTTTTTCGTCTATTTTTTTGTTATTTTTGATACAGTTTCCTGTCCAAGCAGAATTACATACTGATACATACCTTGGTAATGGCAGGAATTTTGTAAACATTAATAGACATATTGTAAGAGGTGGTAAAAAATATCCACTGTTTTATACATCAAAAGAGGATGTATATGCCTTTTCTTTTGACTATGTAGTTGCCGAAATGAAAAATATGGAAGCGGCAAAAAACATAGCGGAAAAATATGGCGTGGAAGTTACAATGTATCATGATTTAGATATTGCCCTTTTCATTGCAGATACACCTATGGCAGTAATGGACTTGTATAAACAATTACAAACAGAATCAATGATTGAGTATTTAGAATTAGCTTTATTTGAAGCACATCCGGATATGAAAAAATTTGTAGTAGAAATTCCAGGATTAGAAACACCAATTGGAAATCCTATGTTATGGTTTACAAAATGGTAAGTAAGGATTATAAAAATGTTAGCAAATGAAATTTTGTTTGAAGAAAAAAAGATGTCACTTAAAGACGTTGGAGAATGGTTTCAAACCTACGACCACGGTGGTATGTTCAAACGTGGCAAAAAAGGGTTGATTAAACCTCAAGTTATAGCTGTGCAACAATTTCTATCCGATAATGGTTTTAAATATAAGGTTAAAAATAAAGCTGGAAAAATTGTAACAGGCTTACCTAAGCCAGACGGTTGGTATGGTGCAAAAACTGCATCTGCTGTAAAAGCATTCCAAAAGCAGGAAGGTTTAAAACCAGACGGCGATGTTGGACGAAACACTCTAAAGGCTATGATCAACTTTGGGAATGATGAATTAGATCCAGCTGGTGTACCAAGTAAGTTATCAGGCGATAATGCTAAATTAAAAGGACCAGATCACATTGAAGTACTTTATCAACAATGGGCTGATAATCCAGATAGTAAAGATAAAATTTTTGCTCCTAAACCTGATTGGAGTGAAGATTTAAAAAGAATGGTGAAACCATTACTACAAAAAATGCAAAACGATCCTGTGTCAGAAGTTGATGCCCTTGGCCTTAATGGTGTAATAACTCAAAAAAATATAGATTTCTGGGTTAAAAACGTAACAAGGAGACTAAAAGATCCAAATAATATCCGACTACGAGAAAAAGAAAGTTTACTTAATGGGTTTATGGAAGCTATTAAACATGCAAGGATAAGTCCTGCAAAAATTGCTACTGTAAATAACCTTATTACCAAAGCAGGTTTAAAGCAACTAGGTAAAATCGGTAATGAATTGACTGGTAATAAAACCACAGATTTAGAAGATGTTAAGCACCGATTAGAACATCCTGCTACAACCGACAAAGACAAGGAAAAGATATTAGCTAGCCTCAAATTACCGCCACAGCAAATGAAAGAATTTTTAGCAAGCCTGGCTCCTGGTGTAGTAGATACCCTTGCTCCTGTTTTAAAAGGATTAACATCGGTTGGTAACATGCTAAGTTCAACAATGTCAAATTTGAGTAAAACAGGAAAAGAAGCAAGAGCTAAGAATAATGAATGGGCAAAACAAAATCATGGTATGTCTTTTGTAAAACTTATTAACAGTGCAAAAAATGATCTACTTGATTTTAATAATATGAGTAAGCGTGAACTTGGTCAATATAGCAGACGAGATTTAAGATTTATAATGCCACAACTCACCAGATTGAATAAAGAAGTAACTGCGGCAGAAGAATTTTTGAAAAAAGTAAATCCCAACGATACACTGTCTGATAGAGATTACAAGATGATAAATTATTGGATGAAAGAAATTAGACTTTTTAGTACAAAACTTTCTCAACTTACACAAAAAATTTCAGGAAGTGGAGATAGTCCGATTAGCTGGACACCATCTCCGTCAGATAGGAAGTAATGTTAAAAAAAATAATTTATGCATTAGGCGGAATGTTATTGCTTTCCGCTTTTACCAATCCTCAGTCTCTTGGTAGTCCAAATCTAAATGATTTATCTACTAAATCACTCAGTGACCTACTTCCAGCTGAAATTTATACTATCACTGAACCTGAACTAGATTG
>Ga0255761_10000713_pt1 | contig 30836 bp, 32 predicted proteins | sample 071ome_29_FD_179961 | JGI IMG/M metagenome (GOLD analysis project Ga0255761, IMG submission 179961) | Coastal salt marsh microbial communities from the Groves Creek Marsh, Skidaway Island, Georgia - 071407BT metaG (version 2) | ecosystem: Environmental > Aquatic > Marine > Intertidal zone >... | reverse complement strand
AAAATTATTTAATCAAAGATTAAAAAAGAACACTCAAGTAAGACAAAAGCAACAGAAATGGATAAGAGGATCTTTACTAATTGATGATACTTACAATGCGAATCCAGAATCTGTAAAAAAAGCTATTGATTTCTTATCAAATTCTAATAAGCGAAAAGTTTTCATTATGGGTGACATGCTTGAATTAGGAAGATACAGAAAAAAGATGCATGCTGATGTTGGACAGTATGCAAAAAGAAAAAAAGTAGATGTTTTTCTTGGTTTTGGAGAATTAACAAAATATGCTGTATCTGGATATGGCAAAAATGGATTATTTTTTAATAATGAAAATGATCTTAAAAAATTTATTAAAGAAAACATTAGAAGTGGAGACATAGTTCTGATTAAAGGCTCTAGGGGAATAAAAATGGAGAGATTTATAAATGTTTGAATATTTAGGCACTATTCTTGTAGACATAGATCCAGGTTTTGATGTTTTACGTTATTTAACTGTAAGAACTTTGGGCGGTACAGTAACTGGATTATTAATATCTATTTTATTAGGCCCAATAATAATAAAGTCTCTCAAGTCTATGCAGTTTGAGCAACATGTTAGAGTTGATGGACCAGAATCTCATTATAAAAAATCAGGAACACCTACTATGGGAGGACTTTTAATTTTATCGTCCTTAGTGATTTCCACGTTACTATGGGCCGACCTAGGCAACAGATATATTTGGGTTGTTCTTTTTACAACTATCGCCTTTGCTTTAATTGGATTCTTTGATGACTATTTAAAAATAAAAAATAAAAGTTCAGACGGACTTAATTCTAAACAGAAAATATTTTTACAAATTATTGCATCATTTATAGCTATGTATTATTTATACCATTCTGCTGAATTGATTGCTGAAACTTCATTTATTGTTCCTTTCTTTAAAGATCTAATAATTCCTATGAGCGCCTTTGTATTCATATCAACTGGAATGTTTGTTTTAATTGGATCATCTAATGCTGTAAATTTAACTGATGGTCTTGATGGCCTTGCTATATTGCCATCTGTTCTTATTGCGGGAGCTCTCGGACTTATCGCTTATAGTATGGGTAACCAAATTATTGCTGATTATTTGTATTTACCTCACCTAAAATTATCAGGAGAGTTAATAGTTTTTTGTGGAGCACTTATTGGTTCTGGTATTGGTTTTCTCTGGTATAACACGTATCCTGCTCAAATTTTTATGGGAGATATTGGTTCACTAACTTTAGGAGCAATATTAGGAATACTGGCGGTGATTTTAAGACATGAGCTAGTTTTTGCAATCATGGCGGGTGTATTTGTAATAGAAACCTTAAGTGTTGCAATTCAGGTTATTTCCTATAAGACTCGAGGAAAAAGAGTATTTTTAATGGCACCTATCCACCATCATTATGAATTAAAAGGCTGGCCAGAGCCTAAAATCATTGTTAGGTTTTGGATAGTTACATTAGTTCTAATTTTAATAGCATTAGCTACATTAAAACTTCGATAAATTTAAGGAATGAAATCTTTAATATATGGTTATGGGGTTACCGGAAAATCTTTCGAAAGATATTTAACTAATAGAAATATTCCTTTTGATATTTTTGATGAAAATATAGATCAGCATAATAAAAAGAATAACCTCTCTGATTATCAAACTATATTTTGCAGTCCTGGAATCCCAAAAGATTTATATGAATCACTTAAACAATACGCTGAGGTTATTACGGATCTTGATATTTTTTTTAAGGAAGATAACTCAATAAAAATAGGCATCACAGGAACAAATAGAAAAAGCACAACTTGTTTCCACTTAGAACAACTTATTAGAGAAATAGATACAGTTAATCTTGTTGGTAATATCGGTAATCCAATGCTAGACGTGATTAATAATAATAAAACATATTCAATTATAGAGTTATCCAGTTTTCAATTAGATAAGATGAATTTTAATGATTTAGATTATGGGATCCTTTTAAATATAGCACCAGATCATTTAGATTATCACGGGTCTTTTGAAGCCTACAAAAGTGCTAAAGAAAAGATACAATCTTCAAAAAATTTCTCAAATGAAAATAATCCATACGAACTCTTCAGGTGGATAACAGGAAAAGAATCAAAAAAATTAGATCTAAAAAACCTTCCTTATAGGTTTGAAAAAATTACTCCATCGATCATTAATGACTCAAAATCAACCAACTCTAACTCGCTCTTCTTTGCTCTTGAAAATGCTATAAAGTTTTTTGGTTTGAAAAATTTTGTATTAATTGTTTGTGGTGATCCAGCAAAGGAAAATCATAAATCTCTTAAGATAAATGGACCTGAAGAAATTTTAGTTTATGGGAAGCACAAAAAAGAAATTGATGCATGTTTAGATAACAATAACAAAAAATTATTTAATACACTTGAAGATATTATTTCATATCTAAAAGATTCAAATAAAAAGAATATTTTATTTTCACCTGGATATCCAAGTGGTAAGGATTATAAGAATTTTGAGATTAGGGGAGAGCACTTCAATTCTTGTTTAAACCAAGATGAATAGAACAAACAATTTTTTAATTTTATTTTCATTTATAAGCTTAATGAGCCTTGGGTTTATTATGGTTGCTTCATCTAGTATTTATGTTGCTGATGAGATGACAGGAGACCCATTTTATTTTGCTAGCAGACAGCTCATATTCATTTCAGCTGGGTTGCTTGCAATGAGTATTTTTTTGCTGCTGCCCTCTGATTTTTTATTTAAAGCTGATTGGGTGTTTATGCTTATAAGTATTCTTTTGTTAATTGCTTTATTTATTCCAGATATAGGTACTTCAGTAAATGGGAGCATTAGATGGATAAGATTAGGACCAATAAACATTCAGCCGTCAGAAGTTTGTAAATTTAGCTTAATTTTATATATTTCTGGTTATTCGGTTAGAAGAATGTCTGAAATTAATACTCTAAGAAGTTTTCTTAAACCTTTGTTTCTTCTTTTTATTATTTCATTATTAATAATGGGTCAGCCTGATCTTGGGTCTACAGCAATAATATGCTTGCTTGTTGTTGCAATATTATTTTATGCAGGAATATCTTTTTTTCAGTTCAGCTTATTATCAATTTTAATATCATTATTGGGATATTTAGCGATTTCAAGCTCACCTATGAGACTGGCTAGAGTTCTTGCTTTCACTGATCCTTTTGCAGAGGATGTTGTAAGAAATGCTGGATGGCAACTTTCAAATTCATTAATAAGCATTGGTCAAGGAGGGTGGTTTGGCTTAGGTATTGGTAATAGTTTTCAAAAGAACTTTTTTTTACCGGAAGCTCATACAGATTTTATTTTTGCAATTCTTGTTGAAGAGCTTGGAATAGTTGGTGGATTGGTTTTGATTGCACTGTTTGTTGTTTTGTTTATTGGTATTCTTAGAGTAGCCCTTGATTCTCTTAGTAAAGACAGGCTATTTCAAGGGTATGTTTCTTTTGGAATTATGGTTTTAATAGCAGTTCAAGCTCTATTTAATATGGCAGTGAATATTGGTTTGCTTCCAACTAAAGGACTTACGCTTCCATTTATTAGTTACGGTGGAACTAGTATTATTATTATGATGTCCCTTATAGCAATAGTTATAAGAATAAATAATGAAAACAAATTAATATAATCGTATGAAAATTCTAGTATCTGCAGCAAAAACAGGCGGACATATTTTTCCTGCAATAGCTGTTGGCAATGAATTAAAACACAATGGTCATGATATTGTTTTCATTGGTTCGGGCGCTCCAATTGAGGTCAATGCACTAAAAAAAACAAGTTTTCGTTACCACTTCATATCGATGGAGGGATTCCGTGGTAAAAATTTTTTCGAAAAAATTAAATCTTTGCTACTTATACCAATAAGTATTTTTAAAATTTTAAAAATTATTAGAAATGAAAAAGTCGATGCTATGATTGGGTTTGGCGGCTTTATTACAGTTCCAGTTGGTATTGCATTCTATATATCTAGAAAACCAATATTTATCCATGAACAAAATGCTGTCTTGGGCTCAGCTAATAAGCTGCTTGGAAAGTTTTCAAAGATTATTTTTAGCGCTTTTAAATTAAAAGAAACTTTCAAAAATACATGCATTACCGGCAACCCCATTAGAGAAGAATTTCGTACAGAAGTTCCAAAGGAAGATTATTCTGAGATTACAAAGATATACATAACTGGTGGCAGTCAGGGTTCAGAGTATATAAATACCAATATCCCAATGGCATTTGAAGGTCTAAGTAAAAAAATATTGGTTAAGCATCAATCTGGCAAAGGAAAGGATAAAGACTTAAAGGACTTTTATAAAAAATTTAATATTGAGGCTGAAGTCAAAGAGTTTTATGAAAACCCTGAATCATTAATAAGCTGGTCTGATTTTGTTATTTCTAGAGCTGGAGCCTTATCTGTTTCTGAGGTTACCTCATTATCCAAAGGCCTGCTTATGATACCGTTACCGTCTGCTATTGATAATCATCAACTTTATAATGCAAAACATATTGAGGACTTAAATATGGGGCTTATACATGAAGAAAAAGATGGTTTAGATGCCCTTAAAAAAAAGATATCAACAATTGTTAATCAAAAAACATACAATACATGGAAATTACACAGAAATAAAAACCATCTTGAGTCAGCTTCTATTATCGCAGGCAAAGTTATCGAATACCTTGAGCAAATGAAATGAATTTTTTTAAAAAAATAAAACATATACATTTTGTAGGCATAGGCGGTGCCGGAATGATAGGTATAGCAAGATTGCTTCTTAAAAAGGGCTACAAAGTATCTGGGTCTGACATTAATGATACATATGAGCTAAAAAAAATTAAGAAAGAGGGCGCAAAAGTCTTTATAGGTCATGACAAAACAAACATCAAAAAAGCGAACTTAATAGTAGTCTCAACTGCTATTGATAATAAAAATCCAGAAATTCTTGAAGGCATAAAGAATGGTATAACAATAATTCCTCGTGCTGAAATGCTTGGTAGCATTATGAGAGGTTATGAGAGCATAGCCATCGCTGGAAGTCATGGTAAAACAACTACAACAAGCATGATTGCAAAAATTTTTAATACTGCTGAACTAAGCCCAACATATGTAGTTGGAGGAAAAGTTTTAAGCACCGATGAAAACTCTGATTTAGGTATGGGTAATTATTTAATTGCAGAAGCAGATGAAAGTGATGGATCTTTTACTCATTTAAACCCAGATGTAGCGATATTAACCAATATAGATGATGATCATTTGACTCACTATGACAACAATTTTGAAAACCTTTTAGATTCATTTATTCAATTTTCAGAGAATGTGCCTTTTTATGGATATCTGATAGTTAATGGAGATGATAAAAATATAAAAAAAATTACAAAAAGAATTTCAAGAAAACAGATTACTTTTGGAAAATCAAAAAATGTAGATTTTCAAATTTTAAATTCTGGTTATAAAAACGGATTTCAGACCTTTGAGATTATGGATAATCAAAGAAGTAAAAAATATGCCTTTTGCATCAGGCAGCCTGGTTTTCATAATATTTATAACGCTACAGCTTCTATAGCTGTATGTATAGAAGAAGGCCTACCTATAAATGCAATAAAAAAAGGCATTAAAGAATTTACAGGAGTTGGCAGAAGGTATGAGAAGGCAGATATTAAAATTAATTCGAATAATAAAATTCTAATAGATGATTATGGTCATCATCCAATAGAAATTTTATCTAATATAAAAGCATGCAAAGAAGAATTTCCTAGAAAAAAGATTTGTATGATATTTCAACCTCATCGATTTTCTAGAACAGCACAATTGTTTGATGATTTTATTCAAGTTCTTAAAAAAGTTGATTCATTGATAATGCTGGATATTTATGCTGCAAGTGAAAATCCTATCAGAGGTATTGATTCAAGAACCATTGTTGAAACACTTAAGCAAAAAGGACATAAAGATGTTTCGTATATCAAAAAACATAATGATGTAATTAAACTTATTGAATCAAAAGAAAATAGTTTCGATGTTCTTATTACCCAGGGTGCAGGCAGTGTTTCAAGCGTATGCGAATTAATAAAAGAAACATGGAAGAAATAAAAAAAATTATTGTCATATGTGGCGGCTCGTCATCAGAAAGAGAAATATCTTTGCAAAGTGGCAAGGGGGTCTATGATGCCCTAAAAAAATTAGGATATGAAACAACTATTGTAGATTTTAAAACTATTAGTGATTTCAATATTTTTAAAACGTATGATCTTATTTTTATAGCATTGCATGGGTTTGAGGGTGAAGGAGGTAATCTCCAAGAAAAATTTGATGATCTATCTATACCTTATACCGGATCAGGGCCAGAAGCTTGCAGAAATACATGGGATAAAAATACATGTAAAACAATTTTAAAAGCTCATAATGTTATGACTCCATCATGGAAATATTATGAGACTTTAAAACCATTTTTAAATGAAACTTTCAAAGATTTTCAAAATAAAAACTATTTTTTAAAACCAAGTCAAGAAGGCTCAAGCGTTGATATTTTTAAGATAAAAGACGATAAAGATTTTATGGTTGCTCTTAATAATGCAAACAATATAGATAGACCATTTTTAATGGAAAACTGCATAGATGGAAAAGAGTTTACTGTGACAATTATCAATGATGAATGTATGCCGGTAATAGAAATAGTAACTGAGAATGAGTTTTATGATTATGATGCAAAATATATCTCAAATAATACAGGGCTTATTGAAGCTAATCTTACTTCTGAGGAACACTCAGCAATAAATGTGGTTGCTTCAAATGCATATAATGCTCTGAACTGCAGAGGATGGGCACGGATTGATATTCTCCAAGACATCACAGGTCAATTTCATGTTCTTGAAATTAATACCGTTCCAGGAATGACATCACACAGTTGTGTTCCAAAATCAGGAAGCTTTCTTGGATTAGAATACGAGGAAGTAGTTCAAAATATTATTAATGCAAAACTTTAAAAAAACCTTTTACGCCTTAATAGTATTCTGTTTTACTGGATCAGTTTTTTCAAAAGGTTTAAATATTGATATTTCGCTAGATTCAGAAATATATTTAAAGTCTCAAAAAATATTCATTGAAAAATTAGGTGAATTAAAGACAAAGAATGATATTAAAGATTTACTTGAGGAGCAGGACTGGATAGATGAGTACTTTCTAAATGTTAAACCATTTAGTAATTCTGCAAAATTAAATATAAAAACAAGAACACCAATATTTATATTAAATAATGAATTTTTTGTAGATACCAATTTAAAAAAGTTTAAATTTGATAAAACTTTTCTTAATTTGATTTCTGTAAATGGACCCATAGAAGATTTGAAAGAGCCGCTTAATATTATTAATTTTTTTAAAGTGAATAATTTTGATAATACTAATATAGTAAAAATTACCTATTCACATATTTCAGGATGGCAGATTCAAACGAATTTACATGTCATAATGATTGGCAATAAACTTTCAAATAATAAATTTAATTCATTAAAAGATACCTTAAATTACTTGTACGAAAATAGAAAAATTCCTAGTATGATAGATTTAAGGTATAAGGATGGAGTTGCTTTAGATTATGGCAAATAATGGTAAAAATTCTAATATAGTTGTTGGCTTAGATATAGGTACTTCCAAAGTAGTTTGTATTGTAGGTAAATATAATGAAGCTCAAAAACTAGAAATAATCTCACTCGGTGCATACCCATCAAGCGGCTTAAAAAAAGGAGTGGTTGTAAATATTGATGCTACTACTGATGCAATTAAAAAGGCCGTAGAACAAGCTCAATCGATGATTGAGGATAAGATCCGATCTGTATATGTAGGCATTGCTGGCAGTCACATTAAAAGTCTTAATTCTCAAGGTGCTGTAGGCATTAAAGATAAAGAAGTTACACCTTATGATATTGACAGAGTTATTGATTCTGCTCAGGCAGTATCAATTCCATCTGATCAAAATGTTTTGCATGTCCTTCCTCAAGAGTACGTGATTGATGGTCAAGAAGTTAGCTTGGACCCGCTTGGAATGGCTGGGGTGAGGCTTGAAGCAAAGGTTCACTTGGTTACATGTGCTAACAGTGCAGTAAAAAATATAGAAAAATGTATAAGAAATTGTGGCCTATCTGTTGATGGTTTTGTTTTAGAGCAATTAGCAAGTTCTCATTCTATTCTCTCTGAAGATGAAAAAGATTTGGGAGTATGTTTGGTTGACATTGGTGGAGGTACTACCGACATAGCAATATTTAATTCTGGCTCAATAGTTTTTACTGGAGTAATACCTATTGCTGGTGACCAGGTAACTAGCGATATAGCGCAAGCGTTGAGAACTCCGACACCTCAGGCCGAGGATATAAAACAAAAACACGGTTGTGCAGTGGCTGAGTTCACAAAAGATGATGAAAGTATTGAAGTTCCTGGTGTAGGAGGAAGACCAACAAGAGAACTCTCAAGAAGCTCTCTAGCAGATATTATTCAACCTAGGTATACAGAGTTATTTGAGCTTGTTAAGGCAGAAATTACGAGAAACGGATTTGAGGATAAGATTTCTGCTGGTATTGTTTTCACAGGCGGGACATCGAAAATGGAAGGTGTAGTTGAATTAGCAGAATCTATTTTTCAGACATCTGTAAGACTAGGTATTCCAAATAAATTCTCTGGAATGGAAAGTATTTTGCAAAATCCAATCTACGCAACATCCATTGGATTGGTTGATCATGGTTTTAAGCAGAAAAATGATGATTTAATAGCTGAGCAAAATCAAAGTTGGCTTTCCAAGCTTTTAAAGATAGTTAAAAGCGAGTATTGATTCTACATATCAATTCCATTAGAATGCGCATTCCTTGGTTTGCATCAATTAAGAAGCAAATCTTTAACCATAAGGTAGCAAATGAAAAAGTACGAAGCAGTAATAGTTCTTAACCCCAACCTTTCTTCTAAGGTTGATAACTTTAAAAAAGATTTTGAGAAGCTATTAAAAGATAATTCTTTTAATATTGTGAAAACAGAAGATATTGGAAGAAGACAATTAGCATATTCAATAGCTAATCATAATAAAGGCCACTATATTTTATTTAACCTTGAAGGTGACCCTTCTAAATTATTAGAAATAGAAACAAAAATTAAATATAACGAATCCATCATTAGGCATTTATTTTTAGTTGTAAAAGAACACAACGGAGAAGATTCAAGCCTCTTTGTTGAATCAAAGAACAAAAAACCTGAACCGTCTGAAGTTGAGAAAGATAAAGAAGACGTTAAGAAAGATCCTGAGCCAGTAAAAGAGGATGTCGAAGATAAATCAGAAGCTAAACAAGAAGAAGGTGAAGATAATGAGTAAATATGAATTGCCTAAGAAATTTGATTACAAAGATATTGATATCTTGAAACAATTTATTACTGAAACAGGAAAGATAATACCCGCAAGAGTTACAGGTGTATCAGCATCAAATCAAAGAAAAGTTACAAAATCGATTAAAATAGCTAGATTTTTAGCTCTTTTACCATACACGGATATGCACCAATAAGATTATGAAGATTATATTATTAGATAAAATACAAAGATTAGGCGAAATTGGTGACATAGTTGAAGTCAATTCTGGTTATGCAAGAAACTTTTTAATTCCACAGAAGAAAGCAGCATTTGCTAGTGATAAAAATATTGCTGAGGTAGAGGCAAGAAAAGATGAGCTAGCAGCAGCATCTGCTGACATGCTTACTAAAGCTGAAGCAAGAGCTGAGACTATCAATGGTAAGACTTGTGAAATTGCAGTGCCTGTAACTGAAGAGGGAGCATTGTATGGTTCAGTTGGTACAAGAGAGATTTCCGAAGCATTTACAAATATCGATATCGAAATAGATAAAAGTGAGGTTCAGCTGCCAGACGGACCAATTAAAGAAATTGGTGATCATTTAATAACTATTGCTGTTCATCCTGAGGTATCTGCAGAAGTAACTGTAAAAGTATTAGCTGAGTAGTTGTATATTTTAAAATATGATGTAAAAATCATATTCCAATGTCTGACTTATCTATAAATCAAAACGAGCAAGCAAGAGAAGCTGAAAGAGCAGTTCTTGGTGGTTTAATGCTCGAAACACATCGTTTTGATACAGTAATACAGGTTATTAAAGAAAATGATTTTGATGGCAAAGACCATCAAATTATCTTTCAATCAATGTCTGAATTGATTGAAGAAAACAAACCTCTGGATCCTCTGACAGTTTCAGAAAAATTAGATAATAAAAATTCTCTTAATAAGGTTGGTGGAAAAGACTATTTAATTGAACTTGCCACTTCAACTCCATCTGCCGCTAACCTTGAAGCATATGCTGAAATAATTAGACAGAGATCTATCACCAGAAAATTAATGAAAGCTAATTCTGAGATTTCTGAATTAATCAATAACCCTCAAGGACAAGATGGCAATGCATTATTAGACAAAGCTGAAAGTATGATATTTGCATTGAATGATGAGTCTAGTCAAAATGATCAAAGCCTTCAATCGATGAAAGAATTAATTCCATCAACAATGGATAGGCTTCATGAGATGTCTAATAAAGCTGGGGGATTAATTGGCTCTTCTACAGGGTTTAAAGATCTTGATACCAAACTCCAGGGCATCCAAAACGGTGATCTTATAGTGGTTGCTGGAAGACCAAGTATGGGTAAAACATCTTTTGCTATGAATATAGCTGAAAATGTTTTGCTTGAAAAAGATAATGATGGTGCCGTTTTAATATTCAGTTTAGAAATGCCTGGTGAAGCTTTAACAACTAGAATGCTATCAGGAATGAGCAAACTAAATCAGCAAAATGTTCGCTCAGGAATGTTAAAGGACAACGAGCTAAAATTGTTACTTTCAGAAGGTGAAAGACTCAAGAATTTACCATTGTGGATTGATGATAGCTCTCTGCTAACTCCAATGGAGCTTCGTGCAAAAGCCAGAAGGCTTGCAAGGCAAGAGGAGAATGGATTATCACTAATCGTAGTTGATTACCTTCAGTTAATGCAGTTGCCAACATCAACAGAAAATAGAGTGAATCAAATATCAGAAATATCTAGATCATTAAAATCATTAGCAAAAGAGCTCAATGTTCCAGTTATAGCACTTTCTCAGCTTAATAGGGCGGTAGAACAAAGACCTAACAAAAGACCAATTATGGCAGATCTTCGTGATTCAGGTGCTATTGAACAGGATGCTGATGTTATCTTGTTTATTTATAGAGATGAGGTTTATAACGAAGATTCAGATCAAGGCAATAAAGCTGAAATTATTATTGGAAAACAAAGAAACGGACCAATTGGAACTGTTAATTTAACATTCCTAAAAGAATATACGCGCTTTGAAAATTTTTCTAGCGATGGATATTACGACTCTTTTGAATGACGACATTAAAAAGCATTCTTGAAATAGACCCATCTATCATAAGAAGCAATATTCAAAAATTAAAAAATAAAACTTCAAATACTTCAAATTTTTTAGCAGTCATCAAATCTGATGCTTACGGTCACATGCTTAATAATATAGTATCTGATATCGATGATCTGGTTGATGGATATGGAGTAGTAAGACTTGATGAAGCAATTGATTTAAGAAAAATCTCACAAAAAAAAATTGTCCTCATGCAGGGGATATATTCTCAGGAGGATTACCTTTTAGCTAAGAAGCATGATTTAGATATAGTAGTTCATAACGAATTCCAATTAAATATCATTATTAAAAACAATAATTTTGAAAATTTATGGTTAAAAGTTAATACCGGCATGAACAGACTGGGTTTTGAAATAGACAGATTTTTAGAGATTTATAAAGATTATCTTGAAGATATAAATTTTACACTTATGACTCATTTAGCTGCATCCAATAAGAAAGATGATCCCTCAAATGCTGAGCAATTCGAGAGGTTTGAGAGACTTTACAAAGATTTACACTCCGGAGTAACTAAAAGTATTGCAAATACCGGCTGTGTTTTAAACTTTCCTGACAAGTGTTTTGATTGGGTAAGAGTAGGAATTGGAATATTTGGTGGATATATCGGAAATGAAGAACTAAAAACAGCTATTACACTTAAATCTCCAATAATAAATATTAAGGAACTTAATATAGGAGAAAGGGTCGGATATGACGGAAGGGCCATTGCAGAAAAAAGAATGAAAGTAGCTACTGTCTATCTTGGATATGCAGATGGTTTGCCTCAGCACATTAAAGATGGAACAGTTGTAAAAGTTAATAATCAAGATGCTAGTGTTTTTGGAAAGATTAGCATGGATGTAACAACTATAGACGTCTCTGATATTAAAGAATGTAATGTGGGAGATTGGTGTGAGTTTTTTTCACCTAATCATTCAATCAATAATCTCGCCTCAGCTAATGGTTTAATTTCATATGACATAATGATTAGAATAAAATCCAGAGTTGAAAGAGTTTATAAAAAAATAAGCTAATTTTTTAATTATATTAATAAAGCTTATTTCACTCTTAGGCGTATTCTGTTATTCTGTTATCCCATCATGATTCAATTAAATGATGGCCAATACTAAGTACATTTTCATAACCGGAGGAGTGGTTTCTTCACTCGGAAAGGGTATTGCTGCAGCTTCTATAGGAGCTTTGCTTGAGTCAAGGGGACTATCGGTCTCACTTATTAAGGTTGATCCATATATTAATGTTGATCCTGGAACAATGAGTCCATTTCAGCATGGTGAGGTATTTGTAACAAACGATGGTACTGAAACTGATTTAGACTTAGGTCATTATGAAAGATTTGTTAGATTTGAGGCATCTAAGAAAAATAATTTCACTGCTGGAAAAGTATATGAAACAGTCATCAGAAACGAAAGAAAGGGTAATTATTTAGGCGGTACTGTTCAAGTCATACCTCATATAACAAATGAAATTAAAAAAAGGATAAAAGAGGGTGGACAAGGAAAAGATATAGCTATTGTTGAAATAGGTGGGACAGTTGGTGATATTGAAAGCCAACCATTTGTTGAAGCTATAAGACAAATGGCCTTGGAGCTCCCATCAACATCTTGGGCATTTGTTCACTTAACTTTAGTTCCATTCATTAAGGCTTCTGGAGAACTTAAAACAAAACCAACTCAACATTCTGTCAAAGAGTTACGTTCACTAGGCATTGGTCCTGACTGTTTAATTTGCAGATCCGAACAAGAACTCCCCAAGGATGAGAAAAAGAAAATTGCTTTATTCTGTTCTGTTGCTCAAGACAATGTTATTTCAATGCATGATGTAGATACAGTTTATTCAATACCACTTTTGTTAAATAAACAAAAAGTAGATCAAATCATACTTAAAAAACTTAATATTAAATCTAAAGATCCTAAACTATCAGATTGGAGAAGGGTTGTTAATGCAAGTCTTAACCCACAAAAAGAAGTTAATATAGCTTTTGTTGGCAAATATACTGAGTTGCAAGATTCATATAAATCTATAAATGAAGCCTTAGAGCATGCTGGCATAAAACATAAGACCAAAGTGAATATTAATTTCGTCCTTGCAGAGACCCTATCACCAAAAAATGTAAAAAAAGTCTTGTCAAAAACTGATGCAGTGTTAGTTCCTGGTGGTTTCGGTGATAGAGGCATCGAGGGTATGATTTTGGCATGTAAATATGCAAGAGAGAATCAGATTCCATATTTAGGCATTTGCTTAGGAATGCAAGTAGCAATGATTGAATATGCAAGAAATGTTCTTAAATTAAAAGGTGCCAACAGCACAGAATTTGATTCAAAAACAAAGCATCCAATCATTGCACTAATAACAGAATGGAATGATATCTCTGGTAAAAAAGAGCAAAGAGATAAAAATTCTGATCTAGGCGGCACTATGAGGTTAGGTGGCCAGGTATGTAAACTCAAGAAATCTTCAAAAGCATTTAAAATGTACAAAAAGCATGAAATTGTTGAGAGACACAGGCACAGGTATGAAGTTAATCCAAAATATGTAGATCAGTTTTCTAATTCTGGGTTAAATTTAGTTGGAACTTCGGTTGATGGTAAGTTAATTGAAATGATTGAAATCTCAGATCACAAGTGGTTCTTAGCATGTCAATTTCATCCTGAGTTCACATCTAACCCAAGAGATGGACATCCTATTTTCAATAGCTACATTAAGAGTACAATAGATAAGTAATTATGAATGATCTGAAACTTAGAAACTTTACTATTGGAAATTCACAGCCATTAACTTTAATGGGAGGAATGAATGTACTTGAATCTCGAGACTTAGTATTGCAAGTTGCAGAAAAATTTAAATTAATATCAGATAAGCTTGAGATTAATTATATTTTTAAAGGTTCATTTGATAAGGCTAATAGAAGTTCTGTGTCCTCTTTCAGAGGTCCAGGCATGGATGAGGGTCTTAAATTACTTCAAGAAGTTTCAACAGAATTTAATGTTCCTGTAGTTACTGATATTCATGAACCGGATCAAGCTAAGCCAGTAAGTGAAGTATGTGAAGTTGTTCAAATACCAGCTTTTTTAGCAAGGCAAACTGACTTAGTGGTTGCTGCAGCAAAAACAGATGCTATCTTGCAGTTTAAAAAACCACAATTTTTGTCAGCACCCGAGATGAAAAACATTATAGAAAAATGTGAATCAGCTGGTAATAGTAAAATTACACTCTGTGAGAGGGGTAATTCTTTTGGATATAACAATTTAGTTGTAGATACTCTTAATTTTCAAATTCTCAAGAATCTTGGTAAGCCAGCAATTTTTGATGTTACGCATTCACTTCAACTTCCCGGAGGTCTTGGTAATGCAGCTGGAGGAAGAAGGGAATATCTATTAAGTTTGGCTAAAGCTGGTATTTCTCAGGGAATAGCAGGTCTATTTTTAGAAGTACATCCAGATCCTGATAAAGCTAAATGTGATGGTCCTTGTGCTCTTCGTCTTGATATGCTGGAACCTTTTTTACAGCAAATTAAAGATCTAGATGTTTTTGTAAAAAGCCAAGAAACTTTAGATATTTTTTAGTAAGCATGGCTTCAATTCAATCAATAAAAGCTATTCAGGTTTTAGACTCAAGAGGTCTTCCTACAGTTTCTTGTAATGTAATTCTTGATAATGGCATTAAAGCAAGTGCAATAGTACCAAGCGGAGCATCAACAGGAACCAAGGAAGCATTAGAGTTAAGAGATGGCGGTAATTTGTACATGGGTAAAGGAGTTCAAAAAGCTGTAAGTAATATTAATGACTTAATAAACCCACTTCTTGAAAAATTAGATCCAAACGATCAACAATTAATTGATCAGAAATTAATTGAGTTAGATGGAACTAGTGACAAGTCAAATATTGGAGCTAATGCAATTCTAGCTGTCTCATTAGCAGTTTCTCATGCAGCAGCAAAAGATAAAAATATTTCATTGCATGAACATTTTGCCGAGATATATAAAAATATCACTGGAATAGATGTTGAATCTAACCTTCCTATGCCTATGTTAAATATTCTTAACGGCGGAGAGCATGCTGATAATAATATTGATATTCAAGAATTTATGATTATCCCAAAAGGTGCAAAGACTTTTAAAGAGGTTATGAGATGGTCTTCTGAAATATATTGGAATCTTAAATCAATATTGCAACAAAAAAAATTATCGACTGGAGTGGGAGATGAAGGTGGCTTTGCTCCAAATTTACAATCTAATGAAGAGGCAATCAAATTAATTATTGAAGCAATAAAAATCTCCGGTCTCATACCAGGAGATGATGTCTTTATTGCACTGGATTGTGCTGCAAGTGAATTTTATGACGGTAAAAATTATAATTTAGCTGGTGAAGGCAAATCCTTAGACTCTGAATCTTTTTCTGATTATTTAGAAAGTTTAGTGGATAAATACCCAATTATTTCTATCGAAGATGGTATGGATGAAAATGACTCAGAAGGCTGGAAAATTCTTACCGAAAAAATTGGCTCCAAGTGTCAATTAGTTGGAGACGATTTGTTTGTAACAAATAAGACTATTTTCCAAGAAGGCATAGAAAATAATTTAGCTAACTCAATTTTAATTAAATTTAATCAAATAGGTTCTATTACCGAAACAATAGAAACAATTAATATTGCTAATCAAAATAACTATAAATCCATAATTTCTCATAGATCAGGAGAAACTGAGGATACGACTATATCTGATTTAGCTGTTGGTCTTGGAGCAGGTCAAATTAAAACTGGAGCTCCGTGTAGATCTGATAGAGTTGCAAAATACAATCGATTGCTATGGATAGAAGAGGAGTTTCCTAGTATCAATCTAAGTCAATGAATCGACTATTTTATTCTTTAGCTTTAGTCCTACTTATTTTAATAATTATGCTGCTAAACAGTATTTTCTTTGGGGAAAACTCTTATCAAAAGAAAACTCAAATACTTGGCGAAAATAATCTTCAACAAGAACAAAACAATGAACTAAAAAAACAAAATGATATTTTAGAATTTGAAATTGAGAATGCACAAAAGTCAAACGAACATGTAGAAAATTTTGCTAGAGAAAAATTGAACTTAGTATATCCTGATGAAGAGTTTATATCTTTCAAGGACGAAGACGAATCTAAAGATGACGGATAAAGTATTAGCAATAATTCCAGCAGCAGGAATTGGTGAAAGATTTCAGAGCGATATTCCAAAACAATATGAGTATCTAGATGGCCAGTCCGTTATAGAGAAAACAATAAAACCCTTTATAGAATCTGAATTTATATCAAAAATACTAATTGCAGTTTCAAAATCAGATAATTTTATTAAAGAACAAAATTTTTTTGATAATGAGAAAGTGGAAATAGTTGAGGGCGGTCAGACTAGAGCCATATCAGTACTAAATGCTTTAAACGAAACTAATGAAAATTATGATTATGTCATTACTCATGACGCAGCTAGACCAAACATAACTGCTAAAGATTTAGTCACAATATATGAAAAGATAACCAGCTCTAAATCAGACTGCTCTTTTTTCTACAAACCAGTTGTCGATTCTATTAAGGAGAGTAAATCTAATAAAACTATAAATAAACAAGACTATTACTTAGTACAAACTCCCCAAATATCAAAATTTAATAAATTAAAGTCCTCATTGGCTTATCTTATTGATCAAAAGATTGATGTTCCAGATGAGTCGTTTGCAATGGAATCCCAGGGTTATCATGTATCAAAATTAGAAGGCAAAGCCTCAAATATTAAAATTACCTATAATCATGATTTAAATCTTCTAAGAAAATTAAACTCAAGAGTTGGCAGTGGCTTTGATTTACATACCTATAAACCTGGAACAGGTTTTATTATAGGGGGCTATATGCTTCAATGCGATTATGCAATTGAAGCGCACTCCGATGGTGATGTTCTCCTTCATTCAATTGCAGACTCCATCCTAGGCGCTGCAGCCCTTGGAGATATAGGTATATTCTTCTCAGACAAAGATCCTTCCAATAAAGGGCTTGATAGCAAGGAGATAATTAATTTTTGTTTAGAAAAAATTCATGAAATGAATCTTGAGATTTGCAATGTTGATGCAACTATAATTTGTGAATCACCTAAAATAAGTCCTCATAGAAATAATATTATTGATAGTTTGTCTGAGATTTTAAAAATTTCAAAATCTAATATTGGTTTAAAGGCTACAACTTCTGAAAAGATTGGTATTATAGGTGAGCATAAAGCTATAGCAGTTCAATCACTAGTAAACCTCAAAGAAATCTTATGAAAATCTTATTAACAAATGATGATGGTTATCAGGCTCCCAATATTCAAAATCTTTTTAAGAAATTATCAGAAGAACATGATGTATGGATTATAGCTCCTGAAAATAATTGCAGTGGAATGAGTGCAGCTATTTCTTTTTTAAAAGAAACCGAAATTAGAAAAGTAGAAGATAGAGTTTATGCTGTTGATGGTACACCAGCGGATTGTACTTATTTTGGTTTGCTGGGAATTGTTGATTTTGAATTTGATATGGTTGTCTCTGGCATCAATCATGGAGCAAATATTGGAACGGATGTTATTTATTCTGGCACCGTAGGTGCAGCAGTAGGTGGCAGAAAACTTAAATATCCCCCAATAGCATTATCTGTTGCTTCTTATGAAACAGTTAATATGGATTTTATAGTTAATAGAACTTTAGAGATTATTAATACTGTCAAAAACTTACCTGAAGATTTTCATGGCAAAGTATTTAATGTAAATTTTCCAGATATATCAGAGGATGAATGTAAAGGAATACGGGTAACATCTTTGGCAAAAAGAGGAGTTCCATCACGACCCATTGAGATAAGCTCAGATGGAGATACAAAAAGATATAGATACAACCTCTCTGGAGAACCAGTAAATGAATCAACATTAACTGATGCAAATGCCGTTCACGATGGGTATATTTCAATTTCTGTATTAGATTATGATCTTGATCAGGAGATGCTAAGAGAAAATCTTAAATCACACTTCAATGAATAGTTCAGGCTTCACATTTAGAAGAGTTAGAGAAGAGATGATAGAAACTCTTTTAGATATGGGTATCAAAGATTTCAGAGTTCTAGATGCAATGTCACAAGTGCCTCGTCATATTTTTGTTGATAATGCTCTCCAATCTAGGGCTTATGAAAATAGATCCTTAACAATTGGTTATAAGCAAACCATTTCTCAACCTTATATAGTTGCCAAAATGACAGAGCACCTTATATCACATACAAAATCTAGAGGGAAAATTTTTGAAAAAGTATTAGAGCTTGGATCTGGATGTGGATATCAGTCAGCTGTCTTGTCACATTTTTGTGAAGAGGTGCATGCAATAGAAAGAATCAAACCCTTAGTTACAAAAGCAAGAGAAAATTTAAGCGAATTAAAAATCAAAAATGTTTTGTTTAAATATGGTGATGGTTTTACGGATTGGGACAAAAAACTAAAATATGATGGTGTTTTATGTGCAGCAGCACCTCGTCAGTACCCGCAAGATTTGATTGATTGCTTAAATATAAATTCTAAGATTGTAATACCGGTTGGAAATTCTAAATCTCAACAATTACACGTCATAACTAAGTTAGAGGGAGAGGATATTAAAGAAGACGTATTTGAAGAGGTTGCTTTTGTACCAATGCTCTCAGGAACATCTGTTGATGGAAATGATTCATGACTGAAAGGTTAAGATTTTTTATAGCAGGTTTTTTTGTTGGTCTTGCTGAACTTCTTCCAGGTATATCTGGGTCTACTGTTGCTATAGCTTTTAAAGTATATGAAAAATTTATTTTATTTTTATCTAATTTAAAAATTAGTAATTTTTCATTTAATTTTAAGAAATTAAATCAGGTTTTTTTTCTTGATGTAATAATTCCTTTTTTTATTGCTATGGCGATTAGCGTAATATTTGCCTCAAAATTTATTTTATTTTTATATTCTGAGTATACGAATGGTTTTTTAATATTCTTATCATTCTTGATGTGTTCAATATCTTTCTTAATAGCCTTTCGATTAAAAAACGAATTTAAGTTTAATATGAATTGGATAATTTATTTTCTAGCAGGAGCAATTTTTGCAGCAATGCTTAATACCATTAGTCTGGTATCAAATAACCCATCATTTATTGTATTTGTATTAATTGGATTTATAGCATTTTCATTTTTTTTACTACCTGGGATTTCTGGAAGCGCAATTTTATTATCAATTGGAGTCTATGAAATCATTATTGGCTCCATAGCAAACATGCAGCTAGAGATACTTATGCCTTTTGCAATTGGTTGTTTGATTTCATTATTTTTAATGCCAAAAATAATCAATCACCTACTATCTAAATATAAATTAAATATAATGATTTTCTTTGCTGCTTTGATTTTTGTAAGCGGAGTTCTTATTTTTCCAAACTAATTGTTTTATAGGCCTATTAAGTCTCTTTTATTTTTAACAGTTTCATATTTTTCAGCTTCAGGAAGAGGATCTTTTGCTTCAGTTATATTTTCATAAACTTCTGAAAGACGCGCATTGATTTCAATAAAGTCTATTTGATCATCTGGAAGTTCATCTTCTGAGAGAATAGCGTCAATCGGACATTCTGGTTCACATAAAGCACAATCAATGCATTCGTCTGGGTGAATAACTAAAAAGTCAGGGCCTTCATAAAAGCAATCTACAGGACAAACTTCAACACAATCAGTGTATTTACATTTTATACAAGTTTCAGTTACTACAAATGCCATAATTTAATGTTGATACTTTATTATAAAAGTGTGACTGTAAGATAAAATAAAGAAAAAATATACTTTTATGTTGTAAATTTCTTAATTACTATTATACTGTATAAATATACAGTAAGGAGTTATTATGGCTAAATCAAAAGATACAGGTTCAAAATCATTAAAGGATACGCTTGCAGATATAGATAGTCATTTCGGTAAAGGTACCGTTATGAGAATGGGGGATAGAGAAAATCTTGATATTCCTTCGATTTCAACAGGTTCAGTAGGGTTAGATATAGCATTAGGTATAGGCGGCATACCAAAAGGTAGAGTTACTGAGATATATGGACCAGAATCTTCTGGTAAAACTACTCTAACTCTTCAAATTATTGCTCAATGTCAAAAAGAGGGTGGAACATGTGCATTTATTGATGCAGAGCATGCACTAGATCCTCAATATGCAGAAAAGCTAGGTGTAAATGTCGACGAATTATTATTATCACAGCCAGATACTGGTGAACAAGCTCTAGAAGTAGCTGACATGTTGGTTAGATCAAATAGTGTTGATTTAGTTATCATTGATTCAGTTGCAGCATTAGTTCCAAGAGCTGAAATAGAAGGTGAGATGGGTGATCATCATGTAGGCCTTCAAGCCAGATTAATGTCTCAAGCTCTCAGAAAGATTACAGGGAATATACAAAGGTCTGGAGCAACAGTTGTATTTATTAACCAAATACGAATGAAGATTGGTGTGATGTTTGGTAGCCCTGAAACAACAACTGGTGGTAATGCTCTTAAGTTCTATTCTTCAGTAAGATTAGACATAAGAAGAATAGGTGCTGTTAAAGAAGGCGATGAAATTATGGGCAATGAGACGAGAGTCAAAGTTGTAAAAAATAAAGTTTCACCTCCATTTAAACAAGCTGAGTTTCAGATTATGTATGGTCAGGGCATTAATTCTGAAGGTGAAATATTGGATTATGCTCATAAACTTGGTCTTGTTGAAAAGTCTGGTGCTTTCTACAAAATGGATGGCGAAACTATAGGACAAGGAAAAGTAAAAGCTAGTTTATTCTTAAAAGAGAATGCAAAAATCCGTAATAGCCTGTTAAAGGAAATCAGAAAAGCTTATATAACCAGCAAGGCAAAATCTACAAAATAGTTTTTTGTTGATACAATTATCCCCATTAGAATTTTTTTAGTGGGGATTTTTTTATGGCAGAGAAAGCTTATATTGTTGAGGCAGTAAGAACTGCAGGTGGGAAAAGGGATGGTAAATTAAGTCTTTGGCATCCTGCTGATCTTGGTGCAAAAGTATTAGATGAGATAACTTCTAGGCTTGATATGGATCCTGCTCTTGTTGACGATGTTGTTTTTGGTTGTGTAGACCAAGTTGGTGCTCAGTCAGGCAATGTTGCAAGAAATGCAATTCTGTCTTCATCATTTCCTGAATCGGTTCCTGGAACTTCCGTTGATAGACAATGTGGTTCCTCTCAACAAGCAATACATTTTGCAATTCAAGCCGTAATGTCAGGTACACAAGATATTGTCATTGGAGGCGGTGTTGAAGTGATGTCCATGGTTCCAATTGGCGCTTCGGTTAAAGATGGTTATGATGCTGGCCATGGTTTCCCTTTTGATTCTGACGGTATTAAAGCTAGATATCCAGGTGTATTTTTCTCCCAATTTACAGGTGCTGAACTAGTAGCTAAAAAATGGAATCTATCAAGAGAAGATTTAGATCAGTTTGCTCTTGAAAGTCATCAAAAAGCTGCAAATGCTACTGAGTTAAAATATTTTGATAGAGAGATTCTTCCGGTTCAAGCTAAAAATGCTGAGGGTATTGAAGAAATGGTAACTGCAGATGAGGGTATAAGATATGATGCAAGTATTGAAAAACTAGCAGGACTTAAAACTGTATCTGAAGGAGGGGTTATAACTGCTGGTAATGCTAGTCAAATTACAGATGGTGCTGCAGCAGTTCTTGTTTGCAATGAAGCGGGACTTAAAAAGATTAATGCAAACCCTAGAGCAGAAATTGTTTCAATCTCAGTTGTTGGGGATGATCCTGTCTATATGTTAACTGGACCAATTCCTGCATCACATAAAGCTCTTTCAGTAGCTAAGTTAAACATTAATGACATTGACTTATATGAAGTGAATGAGGCTTTTGCCCCTGTGCCTTTGGCTTGGGCTGCAGAACTTAAGGCTGATAGAACTAAACTCAATGTAAATGGTGGAGCAATGGCTCTTGGCCATCCTCTAGGTGCTACAGGAGCAAAGCTGATGACAACATTACTTCATGAATTAGAAAGAAGAGAAGGCACGTATGCTCTTCAAGCTATTTGTGAAGGCGGTGGAACAGCAAACGCTACTATTATTAAAAGATTATAAGTATATAAAATTACTAAAAACCTATTCCCTCAAAATAGTTAGTTAAAATATTTTTATTATCTTTATTTGGAAGGGCTCTAAGCGCTATATGTCCGTCTGGCCTAATCAGCATTAAGCCTAATTTATCCATATCAGCAAACTTTATAAATTCATTAAGAAATTGAAAATCAATTTTAAGATCACTTAATAAAACCATATTGAGACATTCCGGCTGCAGATCTATATTAAAATAATTTAAATCATTTTCATTCATACATATTAATGTCCATTTCCTATATGTAATTAAAGTATGAGATGAAATAGTTTGATTAAAATTGAGCCACATGTGAGGAAATCTTGCACCAGGTAAAAATGAAGGCAAGTACTCAGTAACGGTAGACTCCTTAGGAGTTAAATTATTTTTGATGGTAGCTTTATCATCATAAATATATCCTAAATCTAAACCAATCCTATCAAAATGAGGGATTTGCTCTTTAATAGTTTGTTGAATTTTTAAGTTTGCATTTGTTATTGAAGAATTAATTTTTTTATTAGCAAAGTCATTTAATTTATTGATAATGATTTTTCTTAGAGATTTAGGAATAATTTTCATGACTAATGAAGCTTTAAATTTTGCAATTTTTTCAGGACCATTTTTAGGCAATCCCAATGCTTCAAAAACTTCAAAAAATTTTTCGTAGTTCTCAAAACTTTCCTTACCATTCTTTTCGGTAACTGGTTTGCGTTCTATTTCATAACTATCTAGAAGAATATCAGAGTTTTTTAGATATTGACTTTCTGCTATTTTCCAACACAAATTATGAGCATCAGCAATACCAGAATTCATTCCAAGACCGCCAGTAGGGGGGAAGCAATGAGCTGCGTCACCAATTAAAAATATATTTTTATCTCTCCATGATTCTGCAGTTTGTTGTGTCATTTTCCAGATACTTACTGATTTAATTTTAATGTCTAAATCTTCAATTCCAAGCGCATCTTTTATTCTCTGTTCAAGAAGCTCTTCATTAATATCCTCAATTTTTTCCCAAGGTTCATAAATTGGAAAATTGTAAACCCATCTTTTATCAATGTGATGCGCAATAAAGACTCCAGGGGCCGAAGGATTAACTATCCAATATAGCTTCGCTGGTTTATAAATATACTTTCTTAAATCTTTTTCAAAGTACGCATTAACAAAGCTCCCAATAAATCCAGGTCCTTTCATTTTAATTCCAAGTGAATTTCTGATAGAGCTATTTGCTCCATCCGCAGCTAATAGCCATTCAGAATGGATCTCACATATCTTATTTTTATCTACATTTTGAACCTTGTTATATATAACACCGTCTGTTTGTTCACATGAAATCCATTCATGCCCAGTTAGGATTTGTATAAATGGATTATTGGTTATTTTTGAGCGAAGAATTTTCTCTATTTCTGTTTGTGAAATATTTAAATAAGGCTGCTCACTTTCAACATGTCTTTTATATTTTTCAGGATCATTTATATCTTTGTTTAAATCAATCTGACCAAATTCATTTTGGATATCAGTGCAAAATGCAATTCTGCAACCATCGCTAGATGGCGAGGCTTCTAACTCAAGATCTTTTATTGAGATTCCTATTTCTTTAAGTATTTCAATAGATCTGGTATTTAATTCATGTGCTTTTGGATGTGGATTAATATCTAGATATTTTTCAACAATAATTGAATCAATATTATATTTTGCAAGACAAAGGGCGGCTATCATTCCTGATGGACCACCTCCAACTATCAAAATATTTGTTTTAATGTTTTGCACTTAATTATAATACTCATTATAATTAATTTGTAAATCTTATAAAAAATTTAATATGAAACTAATAACATTTTCAAATAAAAATAAATCAGAAAAAAGTAGCATTGGAGCATTTTGCAAAGACCATATAGTAGATTTTTCTAATTCAAACCTTCCAAATAATATGATTGAATTTATTGAAAGGGGTGAAGCTGCTTTGTCAGATGCTAATGATTTAATAGCTAAAGAGCAGAATTTATTAGATATAAATGACATCATTATTCATGCTCCAATTAAACAACCAGGTAAAATATTAGCTGTTGGCCTGAACTATAAAAATCATCTTGATGAGGTAAAATCTGTAGCAAACCACCATAGCGATGGAGTGAATCTTCAAGAAGAATACCCTAATATATTTAACAAACAAAATTCTTCTGTTACAGGTCCCTATGATTATGTCCATAGACCAAATATTTCTGACCAATTAGATTATGAAGGTGAAATGGCATTTGTTATAGGAAAACGATGTAGACATGTTTCTTATGATGATGCAAAAAAATGTATTTATGGCTACACAATTTTAAATGATGTAACAGTAAGAGACTGGCAATTTAGAGGTCCGCCTCATACTATGACAATGGGGAAATCATGGGATACACATTGCCCATTTGGGCCATATATTGTGACGGCAGATGAAGTAGGGGATCCTCATAATTTAAATTTAAAAACATATGTAAATAATGAAATTAGACAATCAACAAATACAAACTTAATGATTTACAATTCTTATAAAATTCTAGAGTATTTATCTACACCTTTCACTTTAATGCCTGGTGATTTAGTTGCTACAGGTACACCTGAAGGTTCTGCTTTAGCATCACAAAATTGGCTAAAGCCAGGAGATAAAATGAAAGTAGAAATTGATAAATTAGGATTTATTGAAAATACAATTATTCAAGAACCTGAGTCTACTAAGACTATTTCTTGATATATTTTTTATAAGTTAAATATAAAAATGCTGGTAATATCGCAACACCAAAAAATGCAATAGTAGAAGATTGATTTGATAAAGCAGCCGCGCCAAGTCCAGAAAATATAACAGCAACTCCAATATTTGATAAAAGCATTACATAACAAAACTTTCTAAAAGGCATCTCAATCATACCAGCTGCCAGTGTGCTTAATTCTGCAAATGCTGGGACAGGTCTTGCCAAGATTAGACCTAAAACATCAATATTTTTGGCAGATTCTTCTGCTTGTTTTAAATCATTACTACCTACTAATTTTTTAGCTAAAGGTCTAGCTGCATATCTACCAATCATATATCCTAAGATTGCCCCTAAATTTAGACCAACCCATACCACAAGTGACGCTTTCATCCAGCCAAGACTAACTCCTGCTAATGTATTTGTTAGACCATTTGGCACAGGAAGAAAAACATCTAGAGTCAAGGCTAGAATTACTACCAGTGATACATAAAAGTTATTATCACCGGCCCATAATAGTGCCATTTGCCCATATTTAGCGAATGATGTTTCAAGAAAAATAAGAGGAAGAATTAATGTTGTAAACAAAACTGTTATAAATGAAACCCATTTAAAGATCTTAATCATTTTTTATTGATTTAAGAGAGTTGTAATTAGTTTAGAAATTATTTTTGTATGATTTCTAATATAATCCTTTGAAAAAACATCGACAGCATAAACCTCAGATATGGTATCTGAATCTATAAATGGAAAATTTAAAGCACCAAAAATAACAGGAATAAAATTAGCTTGAGAGCTATTCAAATTTTTTATCGAATCCTGCGATATCATTGTTTCAATTAATGAAGTTGCAAAAATATGAACAGGTAATAAATATTTTTCTCTAATCCAGGTTGCTCTTTCACTGTTTTGCCTTGTTTCATCTGTAATTATTCTTACTAAATATGGATTTTCTGCAGCAAACCTTACTAATGTTTCAGATAGAAGTAAGATATTGTGATCAATGTTACTTTCAATAAAATTGCTTTTAGCAGTTTTTAATGAATTAATAAATTCTTCATAATTTTCCGATACTGACTTTAGCCAAAGATCTTCTTTTCCTGAGAAATGATGCTGAATTAGAGGTCTTGCAACTCCGGCAGTTTTTGCTACTTGGCTAATACTTGTTCCTAAGAAACCTCTTTTTGAAAACTCCTTAAGAGCTGCAGCTTTTATTTTTTTTGAACCATTAGCTTTTTCTTTTACAGGTCTTCCAGATTTTGTTTTTGAAATTTTAACCATTTTTATTTTTTATTTTTCAAATTGACTTATAATTATAACAGTCATTATAATTTATAATTAATATTTAGTCTCATTAATATATGGATTTATACGATCAAAACTTTCTTACAAGAATAATATTTACTATAGCAAGTATAGCAATTGCAGTTGGACCAACGATTGCTGATTTCAACAAAACGCATGCAACACACCCTGATTGGCCAGGACATGCAAGATTCCATGTTGTCTGGCAAGTTTTAGGTTTTTATCCAAGTGCAATGATTGCGTTAATAATATTATGGGCAAAAATACCAAATTTTCACTATCCGTTTCAAATGTACTTATGGATGATTTATTTCTTTGGATTTTATGGCACTTTTTTAATTACTATGTTTTCAATGAAGATATTTGATGGAACTCTCTCAGATAAAGGAGGGAGAATACCTTTCACTTTTACTTTTGATGCATCTAAATCAATGAAGTTGAAGGGCAAAGATAAAGTATTCTCTTTCAATATTTTTAGCAATCCTAAAACCATTAAGGTTGATGAAAATTTATTTAATGTAACAACAATGGCAGTGATTGTTATATTAACAATATTTTTTATTATGGAGGTCTAAGTATTATTAGATCTGTTTAGCTTTTATGTTTAAAAAAATTGTTTTCACATTCTTAACCGTATTAAGTTTTTCAAATTTTTTAAATACAAAGCCCAACATAGTAATAATTCTTGCTGATGACTTGGGTTGGAATGATGTCAGCTTTCATGGAAGTGAAATTCCTACGCCTAATATAGATCGAATAGTAAGATCTGGTATTGAGTTAGATAGATTTTATGTTCAACCAACATGCAGTCCAACAAGAGCGGAGCTAATGACTGGTAAATCTGCGCTAAGGCTTGGAATAACTAGACCAATTTCTAAAAATCAGAAACTTGGTCTTGGTCTCCAAGAAAAAATTCTACCTGAATATTTAAAAGAAGCAGGATACAAAACTGTCTTAATTGGTAAATGGCATCTAGGTTCATACACACCTGAATATTTTCCAACTAGAAGAGGTTTTGATTATTTCTATGGTTATTTATCTGGCGGAATAGGATACTGGGATCATAATCATGGAGGAGGCCATGATTGGCAGCGCAATGAAGTGACATTAAGAGAGTCAGGATACTCTACACATTTACTTCAAGCTGATACATTAAAAATTATTAATGAGCATGATTTTAGTACGCCTTTATTTTTAAATATTAATTTTAATGCGCCTCATACTCCCAATGAAGCACCAGATGAAACTGTCAAAATATTTTCAGATATAGGAAATACAAACAGAGAATTTCATGCTGCCATGGTCTATGAAATGGATTTAGCAATAGGGGAGATTTTAAATACTTTAGAGAAAAATGGAGTGCTTGAAAATACAATAATTTTTTTTGCTAGCGATAATGGAGGGCTTACACCTTTTCCAGAAGTAAAAACAATGCTTAAGCTTCCAAAGACTCTTGGATTATGCAATTTGAAAAGGCCTATTGGAATAAAAACCATTGAATTCATTTGTGGGAACTTTGATGGAGGTAGCAGCAATGATCCATTGCAGCTAGGAAAAATGTCAGTGACAGAAGGCGGCGTTAGAGTTCCAGCTGCTATTTGGTGGCCAAATAACTTAGTTGAATCTCAAAATAAGCATTTCATCTCGATGATTGATGTTTTGCCAACTTTATTAGATTTTATAGATTATGACATACAGTCTATTAAGTCTTTAGATGGCCATTCTCAGAAAAATACACTTTTAAGTAATAAACAGATTATCTCCTCTAATTATGCAGTTACGAATATCTTTAATGACACATATGCGGTTATTAGTGCTCCATATAAATTAATAATCAATGAAGATAATGTTGAGTTATACAACATATTTAAAGATCCAACTGAAGAATTAGATATATCAAAAAACGAACCTGAGATTACAAAAAAACTAATTGAAATTTTTAATAATTGGCCAAAAGGATCTAATAGATCACTGTCTGTAATTGAGTCATTAATGGATCCAGATACATTTGGAGGAAAAGAAGATAGGCTTCCATATGTTGAACAGGCATTTATAAATGCTGAAGAAAGTATAGATTGATAAATTATAGCCTCGAAGGCTTATTTATCTTTAAAGAAGTCTAAGATAGTTTTTGAATCTGATATTTTGCTTAAAGATGTATCTCCAGATCTTGTTCTAAATTCTATTTCCTCTGATTCTAAGAACTGCTTACCAATAATAATATTAAGTGGGACTCCTATTAACTCAGAATCTTTGATTTTAGTTCCATAACCATCTTTACGATCATCTAACAAAACATCGTAGCCCATTTCTGTAAGCTCTTTGTATAGATTATTAGATGCTTCAGCTATTTTTTCATCTTTCTCATAACCAATTGCAATAATGTTTATATCAAATGGAGCTATGCTGTGAGGCCAGATAATACCTTTATCATCATTATTTTGCTCAATAGCTGCAGCTACAAGCCTTGAAACCCCAATTCCATAACAGCCCATATATAGAGTAGATGCTTTGCCTTCGTTATTTAGTACATTTGCTTTCATATCCTCTGCATAAACCTTTCCTAGCTGGAATATATGACCAACCTCTATGCCTTTTTTAATCTCAATGGTTCCCTTGCCATCAGGTGATGGTTTTCCCTCTAGAGATTTAATATCTTCACCTTCTTTTAAAAGTAGTTCAGTGTTAATAGCATACTCAGAGCTATCACTTACTGCGATGGTATCTTCTCCAGTTTCAGCGAGCACATGAAATTCTTCTGAAGCGTCTCCACCAATGGCACCTGAATCAGCTGATACTATCTTGTATTCAAGACCCATTCTCTCTAGGACTTTTTTGTAAGTATTTCTCATTGTTAAGTATGTTTCTTCAAGACAAGATTCATCAATATTAAAACTGTAAGAATCTTTCATTAAAAACTCTCTTCCTCTCATAACTCCATATCTTGGTCTTACCTCATCTCTAAATTTTGTTTGGATTTGATAAATATTTAGAGGTAGTTCTTTATAACTCTTAACATTATTTCTTATAAGATCGGTAATAACTTCTTCGTGAGTAGGACCTAAACAAAAATCTCTATCATGCCTATCTTTTATTCTTAAAAGCTCTGGTCCCATTTTTTCCCATCTATTGGTTTCATCCCATAATTCTTTTGGTTGAACCATTGGCATTAAAACTTCTTGAGCACCCGAGGCATCCATCTCTTCTCTAACAATATTTTCAATTTTTCTTAAGACTTTTAAGCCAAGCGGAAGCCATGTATAGATTCCTGATGCAACCTTTCTAACCATTCCAGCCCTAAGCATTAGTTTGTGACTAATAACTTCAGCTTCCTGAGGCGCATCTTTAAGAGTTGGAAGCAATATTTTTGAAAATAACATTTTATAAATTAGTTATATGTATAAATCTTAATAGTTTATAATTTTATCTTTTTTTTTAGTACTTATGCCGATTTATGACTATAAATGTTCAAATTGTGGGCAAGAATTTGAACTAATACAGAAGTTTAGTGATAAACCTAAAACTAAATGTCCAAATTGCGAACAAGATACTCTTAGTAAGCTTGTATCAGCACCATCTTTTAGATTAAAAGGTGGAGGATGGTATGAAACGGATTTTAAAACAGGTAAAAAAAAGAATTTGGTATCAAATGATAAAGAATCAGCTAATAAATCTGTACAAAATGCACCAACTGACTCCAAGAATGTGACCAAACAAGATAAGATTAGTAAATAATTATAGGGAAATATTATGAGATCTCACTATTGTGGAGAAATAACTTCAAAAAATCTAAATGAAGAGATAACTATCTGTGGTTGGATTCACAAAAGACGTGATCATGGTGGGGTTATTTTTCTAGACGTAAGAGATATTAAAGGCATTTGCCAGGCTGTAATTAACCCAGACAACTCTGAATCTTTTGCAATTGCTGAAAGTTTAAGAAATGAATATGTTGTTCAAATAACTGGATTAGTAAAGGCAAGACTAGAAGGAACAATAAATAAAAATATGACAACTGGTGAAGTAGAGCTTGAAAGCAAAGATATTAAAATTCTGAGCAAAGCTGAAACTCCTGTATTTCCATTAGATGATTATCAAGATGTCAATGAAGATGTTCGCTTAAAAAATAGAGTCTTAGATTTAAGAAGACCAGAGATGAATCATAGGATTGTTACCAGATCCAAAATAACTTCAATGATACGTAATTATTTAGATGACAATGATT
>Ga0255761_10000706_pt1 | contig 30974 bp, 26 predicted proteins | sample 071ome_29_FD_179961 | JGI IMG/M metagenome (GOLD analysis project Ga0255761, IMG submission 179961) | Coastal salt marsh microbial communities from the Groves Creek Marsh, Skidaway Island, Georgia - 071407BT metaG (version 2) | ecosystem: Environmental > Aquatic > Marine > Intertidal zone >... | reverse complement strand
AAAATGTAGATCGATTAGCTATGTCTGTCGAGATACACATAAACGACAAGGGTGACACCATATTAGATAAATGTAAAATTCATAATTCTGTAATTTTGGTGGATAAAAATCTAAATTATGATTATGTTAATCAAATGATAAATGAGAAAAATGACACATTCTATGAGCTATTTATGCTATCCAAATTAATTGAAAAAAATAGAATTGGATTAAATCTACAAACTGATGAATTAAGATTAGAAATAGGAGATGAAATGAAATTATCCAATAAAGCAGCAAGTAATTCAACAAAAATGATTGAAAATTTCATGGTTCTAGCTAATATTGTCGTTGCAGAGTTATTGATTAAAAATGATATTGAAACATTATTTAGAAACCATATAATTCCTGATGAAAATGATGTTGATAAATTAAATGCCCAACTAAAAATATTTGATTATGAATTTCAAGTAGATTATGAAAAATTAAAACTAAGGGAAGAAAAGGAGGAGCAAATGCCTTCAATTATGGATTTATTATCAAATAATAAAATGGGAACTGGAGATGGCAAGATTACATTTTCATTAGGTCAAGGAACCAATTTTGTTAATGAAATCAAGAAAAATATTACTGAGATGGAGGAAGAAACTACCTCAAAAAATGATGAATTATATGAAATTAAAGGAATTGCTCAGATGACTGATGAACAAAGATATGATGCCATGTATGAGTTTAGAAAAGGTATTGAAAATATAAGCAACATTAATGACCCATATTTTAGTAAATTGATATATATTACATATTTAAAATCATTATCAAGAGCGACTTATGATGAAAAAAACATAGGGCATTTTGGGTTGGGTGCTAAATCATATCTTCATTTTACCTCTCCGATAAGAAGATATCCGGATATTATAATTCATCGATTATGTAAAAATATGATTAATAAAGAGCAATCCGCATATAATATTGATGAATTAAGAAATATTGCTGAACATTGTACTGAACAATCTATTGCGGCTGAGAAATTAGAAAGAACTATAATTGCAGTTGGATTTAGTTTTCTATCAAGAAACACTTCATACACAATAAATAAAGATGGCATTGTAGTTTCAATATTTGGTGGTGGGGTATTTGTTTTGCTACCTAATGGTATAGAAGCTAGAATTCCATTGTCTAACTTGGTGGATAAGCCTACATTTATTGATGATTTCGAAACAATGTGCTTTGTAGGATCAAGATCGAATTTCGATATGGAACAACAAATCACACCTCACAATTGGAGAGAATTATTATCTGAGGGAGATGAACCCATAGAGGTCATCGCAAAAATAGGGGATCGAATTGCAATTGAATTTAAAAGATGGAACCACATTGAAGGAAAAGTTGAAGCAAGTCCTATAAGATTTTTAGAATTAAATAATGGTCAATATCATGAAAAATTAATTGAGTTTATTGAAAAATAATTCCTTTACTAAGTTATATTTTTTTATCATTGTTAAAATCATACAAAAAGTCGTAATCGCATGTGTATCCCCATATGGAAGTGTAGAAGACGGAGCACTTAAATCATTTGCATAATTCCAAAGATCACTATATTTTGTTTTATCTCCACTATAGATACCAATTAAATTTTTCCGTATAATTTGATATCGTGTTCTATAGGTTAATTGTGTTCGACCCATATCACATTTTATAACAAGAGGGGTTAAAAAATAAAAGGAGAGTACAACGAAACTAAAAAATGTTAATCAAGACATGTCATTTTATTGAAAAACGTAATTCACCGATTGAAGAGACACCAGATGAAATTTGATCTCCTTGTCGTAGAGTATTTTTTGGTGACATGTAAAATCCTACACCTGCAGGCGTCCCTGTCAAAATTATATCAGTTGGCTCTAAAGTGATATTTTGTGAAATATAATATATCAAATATGGTATTGAAAAAATCATATTATTAGTATTATCTAATTGCCTTTTTTCTCCATTTATAGTTAACCATATTTCATTATTTGTCGGTTTTGGAATTGTATCTGAGGGGATAATATAGGGACCAATTGGCAAAGAATTATCAAAAGCTTTACCCATAGTCCATTGTTTTTCTGACTTTTGAACATCTCTGGCGGTTAAATCATTACAGATTGTATATCCAAAAATATGGTCCCAAGCCTCATTTATACTTTTTAATTTAGAGGCTGTTTTACCAATTACTACTCCCAATTCCACTTCATAATCTAAATTATTGGTGTGAGAAGGATATGGAATTACAGACATATGACCAACCATTGAGGTGGAATATTTTGAGAAAATTATTGGTTTGGTTTCAGGTGATTTACCTTGTTCTTTTGAATGATCTGCATAATTTCTACCCACACATAAAATTTTACCAGGTCTTACTAATGGTGGCAACCATTCAAATTCCATATCTTTTAGATTTTCGTGAGAGGTTAAAATTAATGAATTTTGTTGATATTGTTCCAAAAAATGAAGATCATCATTTACATCTTGTTTATACCAATTATTTTCATATTGAACCCCATATTCGATTTTATCATTTTTTAATATACGCCCTAATTTCACAAATAACGATAAAAATGAAAATTAAATAAGGTAAGGATTAAGATTTACAAAAATATTATATTAAATAAATCATTTATTGTAAATTATGAACATATCGATTTTGAGAGGAAGTAAAAATTATTATTAGAAAAAAATTATTAGTATATGTGACCAAAGTAGCATGGGCACCAACCCATTCAACTCTTTTTTTTTCAGTTCCAAAAAATTATGACAAAATAGAGGAAAAGGGATCGATTGGAGTGGGTTTTAATTATGACAAAGGGGTAAAAACAAGAATTGAGTTAAATAAGAATGGAGATAATGTTTTTTGGAATGGTGATATAATAGATGGAGTCGTTTCAAAAACGGTTTTAAATAAATTTAGAGAGTATAATAATCAAAATGACGAAGTAAAAGTAAATATCTATCATACTTCAGAAGTCCCTATTGGTTATGGACTTTCTACTTCGGGAGCAGGTGCAATAGGTACTATTATGGCTTTGGATAATTATTTTAAGACGAATATGTCTCAAGTTGAACAATTTGAAATCGCACATTTTGGAGATGTTGTGAATAAAACTGGTTTGGGTTCTGTTGTAGGACAAATCACAGGAGGTATAGAATTGAGATTGACCCAAGGTGGACCAAGGCTATGTAAGACGAGTTCAATAGAAAGTGATCAAGAAATTATCTTATTTTTAATTAATCCAATTAAAACTGCAGAAATTCTAAAATCTGATGAGCAAATTGAACAGATTAATAGAAGTGGTTTTGATTTATTAAAAAAAGCATTGACAATAAAAACTTCCTATGAAGAAAAATTAATAATTATGGGAAAAGATTTTTCAGTTAGATCAGGATTATTGAGTATGAAATTAAATTTAATATTAAAGGATTTAGAGAATATTGGAGAGGTGAATTCAACAATGTCTATGATAGGTGAAACAATAGTAATATTACCAAAAAATAAAAAGAATGTAATTGATTACGCCACCTCTAATAATATACCATTTTTAGTTACTAAAATCACTAATAGATTGCCGCACTTGATGGATATAGTCTAACAATTTATAATTTAATAAATATAATTTATATCGTGGAAAATGATTTACCTATAGATCACCCGCGATATGAGTCTTTGAAACATCGACATTTAATTGTGGATGGTATGAAGAAAAATATTGTCGCTAATGCAGGTATGATAGCACATGGAAGGGGAGAGACATTTGATTATTTATTGGGAGAAAAAACACATGAATTTTCGATTAATGCATGTAAAGCTGCTGCCGCATACTTATATTTAGCGAAAAATCCGATTTTTTCTATAAATGGAAATGTTACAATGTTATCTGGAAAAGATATCGTTCAATTGTGTAGAGAGAAAAAAATCCCTATTGAAATCAATATATTTTATAGAAGTAAAAAAAGAATAGAGGCCATAAAGTCGCATTTAACGAATTTTAACCCATTTGTGTTATTTGGATATGATGAAAATCATTTAGTAGAAATTGAGAATCTAAAATCCGACAGAAGAATTGTGGATAAAAGAGGTATAGCAGTAGCAGATGTAGTTTTTGTACCTTTAGAGGATGGAGATAGAGCTGAAATTTTAAAAGAAAATGGTAAAACAATAATTACGGTAGATCTTAACCCATTATCGAGAACTGCAAAAATGTCTGATGTTACTATAATTGATAATATAGTAAGGGTAGTTCCTTTAATCTCAAAATATATTAGTGAGATGAATGATAGAATAGCAACTGAGATTATTCGTGAATATAATAACAATGAAATAATACAAAAAGCCTTGAATGAAATTTCAAAAGGATTTTTGAATAAATTTAGTCATTGATAAGCCAATTTGGATGTGTTTTAAATTTTAATTCGAGAATGATATTTTCCCTTAATGTCTCTCGTATTTCATTTTCTATTTCAGATATATTTTTTCTTATGTTAGCTTCAACATCTAATAAAGACCGGTATTCCCTAGAATAAATTCTTTCGGTATCCCTATTTATTGCAATTATATTTTGATTAATTGTAGTTATTTTATTTTCTAATTCCAATGTATATAATTCAGTTTCTAATTCGTTTTTCGAGTTCATTATTTCTTTTGCATTTTTATAATAATCATTAAGTTTATGGTCTAACAGTTCATTAATTTCTGCAGAAACAATATTTCGTTTGTCTCTTGAGAGATTAAAAGATGGATCATCAATAACTTTTGATATATCAGATAGTAAATTATTAAGAGAGGATAGGTTTAATTGAAGTCCTATTGTTGAACCTACATCAGTTATGAGATCAGAAATAAGTTTTTTATCGGTATTTAACTTATTTTTTATTACGAATTTTTGATATTTTCTTAACACTTTTCTGATGTTAGAAAATTTATGATCTAATTCTCTTTGCATATTTTGATAGTCGATTAATATTTTATCATAATTAAGTTTAGTAGGATGATTAACTAGTTGAACAAGTTCTTCATTCAAATTTTTTAATTCTAATTGTTTTAAATTTACCTCTTCTTTGTGTTGATTTAAATCATGAAAAATTTGTTCGTATTTTGGAAATAATTCTATTGTTTCTTGTATATTTATTGAGATATTTTCTACTTTAGCAGAGGGGGCATAATCATTTTTCACAAAATTTTCTATGGATAATAAATCTTTGAGAAATCTTTTGTATGATTTATCTAGAGATTTAACTCGTTTACCGTATTTTCTATCTTTTAATAATTTAATATATTTTATTAATATTTTATCCAACTCAATCAGAGAAGATCGTATATTATCTAAGTATTGGTTAATATTTTTTAAATTTATAATAGAAGGGATTTCTGTTTTAGTCACCATATCTTGAATACTTTCGTAAATGTTTTGACTGTATTTATCCATAACATTTGAGTCTTCAGATATATTTTCCTTAAATGCAATACTAACTTCATTTATAGCATTTAGTCGATTTTCTAAGTTTTTGATTTTTTTCTCAGTATTGTTTCTTAACTTACTCATTTCATTATTAGCTATTATTTCGATTCTATCTTGATATTTGGATAATAATGTTAAAAGATTATCAATATTATCCATATGTACCAAGTTAAATTATTAAAATTATCTTAAATTGTTTTGGGTACCTATTCATATTAAAAAATATCAATGGCCATAATTTCTATTTCTTGCTTGAAATGCTCTAATAGCACGTAGTAAATCTACTTTACGAAAATTAGGCCAGAGAACATCAGTAAAATAAAGTTCACTATATGTTGATTGCCATGTCATAAAACCTGATAAACGTACTGAACCTGATGTGCGTATAATTAAATCTGGATCTGGTAGACCATTAGTGTAAAGATGTTCATGAATTAGATTTTCATCAATATCATTCACATCAATGTTACCACTTTGTATTTTTTTAGCGATATTTCGTATTGCAGAGGTTAGTTCTTGTCTTCCTCCATATCCTAAACAAATATTCAATATATGATTCGAATGATTTTTAGTACTCTCTTCTGTAATTTTAATTTGATTTTGGAGTGATTCATCCAAGCGTTTGATTTCTCCTGAATATCTAATTTGTACTTTTCGATCCTTAATTTTTTTATCATCCCTAATTTCAATTGTTTTTTCTTCTGCTTTTTTCATAATTGTTTGAATTTGTTGTTCATCTCGATTAAAATTCTCAGTGCTAAAAACCCAAACACTAACAATTTTCACTCCTAAATCCCATAACCATTCTAAAACTTGTTCTAACTTATTACTTCCCGCTTCATATGCCAAGTCAAGAGATAGGCCTATTGATTTGGCATATCTTCGATTTCCATCTAATATGATGCCAATATGGTTAGGTAGATTTTTATTTGTTTTATGGTTAATTTGTTTTTGTAGACTATATTCATATAAATGATAAATAGGGTTAAGTAAAATACGTTTGAGTTTCATATCTGTAATTATTGATGAATTAATAGACATTTAAATAATTAGAAACTACTATCTAATTTAATTAAATAATATGATAGGACTATCTTTGTGATTTGATTTATGGAAAAATATCTTCTGAACCCCAACTTCTTTGAAGTGTACCAAAGGCATATTCCAAATTATCATTTTTTTCTGCAGAAATTGCAGGAAATTTACCTAATTCTTCTCTAAATATTACCATATCTGCAATCCTACGAGATAATTCTGCGTTCAATATTGCTTTTTCATCTAATAGATCTTGATATAGAAAATCAGGATTTTCAGACCATTCATGAATGCGATCTAATCTTTCAGGTGGTAAAATATCAGATTTTGAGATAATATAATTCATTGAAGTATTTAGTCTATATGTGATTGAAACTCCAAATAATAAAACTGAAATAAAGCTTGATGCGGTGTAGCACAGCGTAGGATCTAATAAGAATAAACCTGAAATTTGATTATTTCTTGCCAATTCATTTATAATTACAGAACCACTACTTCTGAAAGCAACTGTTTCGATTTGACCAGGAAAATCAATTATCATATATTCTGCGCCAAAATTTTTTACTTCATCCATAATTTCGTCCATTGCTATTGCAACTTGATCCATGGCAACTATCAAACCTCCATTAGGACCTAATTCATATTTATCAATAATTTTCTCATAATTAACAAATTGTCTAACGTCTATGTCAGGCGCATATGGCAATCTAACAACACCAGGATCTAAATTCAAAGAAATAACATCATAACCGACTTGATTTATCCAATTATATAATGCCATAGTCATATGTGACTTTCCCGATCCCGCAGGACCTAATACATATCCAATATTCATATTGTTTGTTCTACATCAAAGTTGAAAATATTTGTTATAAGGAATTAGCTTCATTGAAAACACTACTAAACTATAATATCATTATTTCATATATGCGTACTGTGGAAATTGTTTGTTTAGGTAATGAATTATTAATTGGGAAAACAGTTAATACAAATAGTAATGAGATTAGCAAATTTTTCACTATAAATGGATTTGATGTCATACGAGTCACTACTATTAAAGATCAAAAAAATGTAGGTGTGAATTTATTAAGAGAAATTTATGAAAGGAGACCAGATATAGTCTGCATAACAGGAGGATTGGGACCAACTTATGATGACATACAATTGGAAATAGTATCAAAAAGTATCGACAAAAGGTTGATTATAAATGATAATGCATTGAGGATGATACAACAAAAATATAATTTTATGAATGAGTCAAGAGAGAAAATGGCATATTTACCTGAGGGAAGTACTGCTTTGAAGAACGACATTGGTACTGCACCTGGAGTCTATACGGTCTTTAATGACATAGATATAATATCATTACCCGGAGTACCAAAGGAAATGAGATATATATTGAAAAGTGAAGTTTTAAAAATATTGAATGATAAATATCCGGCTCGAGATGTGTTAACTGAGATGGGGATTGATATTAAAGGTGTAAGGGAGTCCGATATAGCGGAGCTGACAATTAGAATGAAGAACAAGTATCCTAAATTTTATTTCAAGTCTCACCCAAGAGTTAGTGATGGTGAAACTGTTCTATCATTACATGTTTACGGAGTGACAAAACATGAAAATGATGTAGTATTAGTGATTAATGATTGGTTGGAAATAATTAATAATGAATTTGAGATTACTGAACTTACAAAAATTAAGAAAATGTTAAAATGATTAGAGTTTTATCCAATTCTAAATATATCAATAAATTTTAGTTAAGATATGATTTCAATTCTTCAAAAGTCTTTATTAAAAAAAGTATATGCACATTGGGTCATTAATGATATTGGTGTTAAAATTGAAGAATTGGAAACTATACTCGATGATGACACTTTGAAAAGGGAGTTACAAAAAGCATCTGAGGAAAATTTAGTGAAAATTAAAAATGATAGATTTTATATCATGGAAAAAGGAAGAGAGAAATTTAAAGTTGTCCTCACTGGAGGAGCATATGACCTTATTCATAGAGGTCATTTAGAAACTTTAGAAGCGGCTTCTGAACTTGGTGATTTTTTAATTGTTGTAGTTGCAACAGATATTACTGTTGGAAAAAGAAAAAGAAAAGCAATACATTCAGAAAAAGATAGAAAACGAATATTAAATGAACTGAAAATTGTTGATGCTGCAATAATTGGAGATGAAATTGATCATATGAAAGTTGTAAGAAGATTGAAACCAGATATCGTAGCATTGGGAGCTGATCAAGACCATGTTAAGGATAAAATAAAAATGCAAATGAAGGAACAAGGTTTATCGAAAACAATTATCAAAAGGTTATCTGTTGACTATGAAGGTTTGGCTACTACAAAAGTTATTGATGAAATATTAGCTAGAGACTGGAAATAGATACTTTATAATTCAAATTCAATTATTTCTCCATTTTTGATATTTAATGTATCTCTAAAATTAATGTCTGATACTATTTCAAGTATATTTAGATTATGTGTAGATTTTAGAGGTCTTACTGCAAGTCCGATACTTTTTGAATTTTGATAATTTATTTTTATTTTTATAATTTTGATACCACCGTAAGTTTTACCATTATAAGTCATCGATGGATAAGTTAAGCTCGTTTCAAATTTTTGATCCAATATTTCAATATATTCAGATTGCAATTCTAAATTAAGAGTGCCATGATAAATCTTATTTTCAAAATACTTTGCAAATATTGCTTCATAGATTGGTAATGAGACAAATGTTGCACCGGTTCCTTTGCCAGATACTAATTTTCCTTTAAGACTCAGATTCATGTTTAATTATTTCATCTTATCTTTATTGCCTTATGAGGATTTGTTTATTATCGTGTTTGCAAAATCACTTTGTGATTTTTCAGTAAGTGCACGTGAGATATCCATTTTTCGCCTAAAATTTGGAATTAAATTTTTCGAAAAATCCAAACCAGCTAATAATTCTTGGAAGAACAATATATTGTGTAAAATCTCTTTTGCATTTTTCATATTTTTTTCAATTAAATTATGTAACATAATTCGTCTTAATTCACCTATAATATCTCCCACTGCACTCATCCAAAGCCATGAAGGAACACCTAACTCTGAAGGAGATGGTAAGTTTTTATGGTTAATAATTGCATGTAAGAATTCAAATTCGCAATATTCTTCGATGCCAGATATTGTTAAACTCCAAATATGATTATTATTTGAGTCTGATATTAGTTTAGTAATTTGTGATTTCATATCTCTGGCATTTTGTAAGATATCAATATATTCCTGGTACTTGGTTAATTTGGCAATTCCTTTACCTGAGAGTCTGTTTAATTTTCTTACTAATGAAATAATTAATTCTTTTGCTTCATCACTTTTATTTAATTCAGAAATAGTGTTCTCAATTAATTCTATATAATTTTTCATATATCAAATTTAATTGTTTATTATATCAAGTTTGAGTATGAAAGTATTGACCATTATTACTTGATTATTGAAAATCAATCGATTGTTTTTAATAAAAATATTCTTGATTTGATATGAGTATTTCTATTATAAGGAAATACAATTAAGTTAAATGGGCCTGTAGCTCAGCTAGGCAGAGCAACGGACTCTTAATCCGTGGGTCAAGGGTTCAAATCCCTTCAGGCTCATATAATTTATATTCAAACAGCGCTAATTGTGTAAGTTTAATACATATGAGTATTATTTTTGAATTGTGCGAACTTTAAGATATTCAGTTGTTTTATTTTTGATATTTATTTTAGCATCATCAAGTAATTCTGGATTTGAAAATTACAATGAAAATGATTATGAAAACCCTATTAATATTGTTGATGAAATTGAAGATGCAATTGATTTAGATGGTACTGTTACAGTTGGAAAAGGCAGTTATTTTGATACATTGCCTGCTGGCGCAATAGGCCCACCTGAAACGATATATAAAACAAATAACTTGGTAGGTCCGATACAGACTAATGATTGGGTATCATCAGTGCTATTTCAACAGTATTCAAGTCCATTATATGCACATCCATTAGCATATTTATCCACTGAAGATGGTTTTGAAGTTGGGTTTCCACATGCATCAGGAAATGGTCAATATTTACACAGGGCTGATTTCACAATTAAAGCTAATCTATTTTCTCCTAGTGATGCAAGATTAGATAAGATGTCTGATTGGTTTGCAGATATCTCTATGGCAAATGGAAATAATGAATTAATAGCCACAATTGGTCATGGATCACCTTATGCTTATTTTAATTTGAATAATGGAGATATCAAATTTGATTTTGAAGAGCCAATAACAATATTAAGCAGTGATAGTGATTTTGTTCATTTTAAGACAAATTATGGTAATGTATTTGCTATTTTTGCACCAGAGGAATCTAATTGGAATGGCATATCATCCGGATCTCAATCAATTACATTAGAATTAGGAGATACATTTTTTTCATTAGTTGGACTACCTGATGATAATACAAGCACATTAAATTATTATAAGAATTTTGCTTATAGTTTTGTTAAAGACTCAAAGGTTACTTGGGAATATAATGAAGATGGAATATTAAAAAGTAAATATGAAATTGAAACAGAAATTAAAAAAGGGAATGAAGATAAAACAGTAGTAGCATTATATCCACACCAATGGAGAGATAATGAATTGAATGATTATTTAGAATATTCTTATGATACGATACGAGGAAATATGAAAACTGTTGAGGGAAATTACTTTGAAATTGAATACAAATATAGTGGGATTTTACCAATGTTACCAAGTCATCAAAGTTTTGACAATGTATTATTGAGTGAATTAATGAATGAGGCTTTAGCCAACATCAAAACTAATTCTTGTGCAGACACATATTGGTGTGGAAAAGAGGTAGGAAGATTAGCACAACTATTACCAATTGCTGAACAGATTGGAGATTTAGCCAGTGCTAATGTGATCATTCAAACATTAAAAACTGAAATACAAAATTGGTTAACTGCAGATAATGGAGAAGATTATTATTATGACAAGAATTGGGGGACTTTAATTGGTTACCCAGCTAGTTTTGGTACTGATAAAGATTTGAATGATCATCACTTTCATTATGGATATTGGATACAAGCAGCAGCACAAATAGCTTTACGTGATAAAAATTGGGCTTCTGATGAGAATTGGGGAGGTATGATCAACTTACTGATAAGAGATATTGCTACAAATAATAGACAAGATGATATGTTTCCATTTTTACGTAATTTTGATATTTATGAAGGACATTCTTGGGCTTCTGGTAATGCAATTGCATATGCTGGAAATAATCAAGAGTCTTCATCAGAGGCAATTAATGCTTGGGCAGGCTTAATACTATGGGGGGAAGCAACAAATAATGATGAAGTGAGAGATACCGGAATATATCTATATACAACTGAAGTAAGAGCGATCAATAATTATTATTTTGATATTCATGGTGATGTATTTGATGAGTCTTATAATCATGAAGTAAGTTCTCTTGTGTGGGGTGGCCAATATCAATATACAACATGGTTTTCAAGTAATGCATTTATGATACATGGGATTTTATTATTACCAATTACACCTGCATCGATTTATTTAGGGATGGACCCTAATTATGTCCAAAGGAATTATAATGAAGCACATATTGAAACAGATATCGTATGGGCTGATTTAATGACCGAATACTTAGCTCTTTCTGATCCAGATAAAGCTATACAAAGAGGAATTGAATTAGGGATGTGGAACGTTGGAGGTGCATTTAGTGTAGAGGAAGGTGAGAGTAAAGCACATTCCTATCATTGGGTTCATAATTTTGCAGAGATGGGATTACCCAACTTTGAAATAAGTTCAAATTATACATTTTCGAATGTCTTTACCAAAAATTTAGAAAATACATATGTAGTTTATAATTCAAATGATTTTCCTATTAAGGTCCAATTTTCTAATGGATTTATTACCACTGAAATTGAACCTAATTCATTATATACTAACACCAATTCAGATGGTCCCTCTTATTATTTGAATGACAAAGTGTATGGAGAAGGTAGAATTAGTCCTAATTTAGATAAAATTCCGATTGGAAGTTTACAAACAATAAATGCAATACCAGAAGATGGATGGAAATTTGAGAGATGGGAGGGAGATTATCAAGGTAATGAAAACCCAATATCAATTAAATTCGATACAAATAAAACAATTTATGCCATTTTTGTAGAAGAAACACTAAATAGTAATTTGGCGATTGGAAAAGATATCTCATCATCATCTAATGAAAATAATCAATATATTGCAGAGTATGCTAATGATGGAGATATGACTACAAGATGGGCTTCAGCTTTTTCAGATAATCAATGGATAAAAATTGACTTAGGGGAGAATTACAAAGCCGATGAGATAAAATTATACTGGGAAAATGCGTTTGCATTGTCTTATGAAGTTTTAGTGTCCAATGTATCTGATGGTGAATGGATTAAAATAGTTGATGTGACTGAAAATGAAGGTGGTGAGAATGTAATTCAAATTGATGAAGTTGAATTTAGATATGTGCAAATTAATTGTAAGCAACGTGCTACTGAATATGGTTTTTCATTATATGAAATTGAGGTTAATATAAATGAGGATGAATTTTTCCACCTTTATACTGATATCATTGGAGGTGGAGGTGTAACAAACAAAAGTGGAAAATATGATTATTTGGAAATAATTAATTTAGAAGCATTTGCTTTCGAAGGTTATGAATTCTCGGGATGGTTGATAGATGCAGAAGGAACTGGAAAAATGATTTCAGTACAGATGGATGACCATAAATTGATAATAGCTAATTTTACATTAATTGCAAATCAAGAAACTATAAATCAAACGAGTGACAAAGAGGAATTGATATTGAGTAATACCGATTCTAATTTTAGAACATCAATTTACGGTATAGTGATGGTTGGATCTCTTATAGGAATTAATGTAATAATATATAGGAGAAATAAGATATTACCTAAATGAATTATTTTTTGTATAAATTAGGATGATCTTTCTCCAGAAATAAATTCTTCAAAAGCATTTATTGCGTCAGTTCTTGACATATAACTTGGTGGTGCTTTGAATATATGACAACATACTGTAGATACAGGTCCAGCAACCCCTCTTCTTAATGCCAATTTACCAGATCTAATTGCATCGACTAATGAAGCTGCACCATTGGATCCATCATCGGTTTGCATAGTAATATCAATTTTAACATTTTGACCTAGGAAACCTTTTCCTTTTATCCAATAATGTCCGATTCTTCTGCTTCCTAAGAAATCAAGATAATCTGTTGTACCTGCAGCGATATTAGTTTCATAAGGCAATGAACGAGCGATAGAGTTTTCTTTTGTAGTTCTTTTCAAAGTTCTTCTGTCATAATCCAAAGTAGTTAAACCTTCAAGTCCTCCTGAAACATCTAATTGATATGTATCATCTACTTTGATACCTTGTTCATGTAAAACTTCTAAGACACCTTTATGAAACACAGTACCACCTGCTTGACTTTGTAGATCATCACCGAATAGTGGCAATCCTTTTGATGTAAATTCCCTAACAATTTCATTATCTCTAACAATGTTAGATGGGGTACAATTAATTAAACCCATATTTGCTGCTAATGCAAATTCTACATATTTTTTATTGGCTAATTGTGATCCTGAAGGTGTATTTAAGATTAATAATTCTGCTCTAGTCTCTTTTAACACGGATAAAACATCAACTGGCTTTTCCTTACTTATGATAACAACATCATCAGTATATTCTGATAAACCATCTTCTAAAGGACCCATCATAACTTTGACCCCTAATGAATTTACATCAATAACTTTTTCTTTATTATTTGGTACAGCAAAAATAGCTTCAGATAGATCCTTGTTTACCTTTCTGTCATCAACATCAAAGGCGGCTACAATTTCAATATCTGAAATTTTAAAACCACCTAAATTTGGATGAATTAATTCATCATCATGGCCTTCTTTATAGTATTCAATAGCTTGAACTAAAGCAGATGTTAAATTACCAACTCCTGCAACTGCAATTTTAATTTTATTTTCTGACATTATGCATCAATCTCCCCGCGAATAAATTGTTCTACTCTTTCTTTTCCTTCGAAGTCAGGTATTTGTTTTGGTGGATGTTTAAATGAATAAGCAGAAATAGAGAACATAGGTCCTTTAAGACCTCGATCTTGTGCAATAGCTAATGCGCGTATTACATCAATCATGACACCAGCTGAATTTGGACTATCTTGAACTGATAATTTCAAATTAACATTGATTGGATTATCACCGAAATTATGACCAATGGCATGTAAGTAACAGACTTTCTCATCATCTAAAAATGGAACATAATCAGAAGGACCTATTCTGGTAGGTACATCATATGGTAGCACGCTAGTCACGGCTTCAGTTTTAGATATCCTTTTTGTAGTAAGTCTCCCCTCTTGTTTCATGTTTTCAAAATCAGTATTTCCACCAACATTTAGTTGATAAGTTTCCTTAACATGAATACCTCTATCATTCATTAATTGCATTAAAACACGATGTAAAATAGTGGCACCCAATTGAGATTTAATATCATCACCTGCAGCAGGAATTCCTGCATCTTCAAATTTCTTAGCCCATACTGGGTCAGATACGATAAATGATGGAATACCATTTGCAAATGCAACACCTGAGTCTAGTGCTGCCTGAGCATATGCACGGGTTGCTTCGTCTGAACCTACGGGTAGGAAGTTAACTAAAACTTCCGCACCTGTTTCTTTTAGTACATGTGCTACATCTACTGCATCGTCTGCATTTTCATAACAGAAAAAAGATTTTCGCATGTGAGGTGCGACCCCATCTAATATTGGTCCAGGTAATACTTCAACTCCTAATTTAGGAACTTCAGCAAATTTTCTTGCTTTATTTGGAGCCTCAAAAATGGCTTCGCTAATGTCCTTTCCTATTTTATTAGTATTGATATCAAATGCAGCTACAATATCAATATCAGAGATATGATATGGACCAAAGCGAGTATGCATGAGTCCTGGGATTATATCCTCATCATTTGCGTCTTTATAATAATGTAATCCTTGAATTATTGCGGATGCACATGAACCGAGACCAGCAATTGCAAGTTTTATTCTACGTGTCATTTGTCTATTTCTATAAAATATTTATTCATTTTAAAGCTTAGATTTAGGTAACTTGTTTTTTTATTTGATAAAATCATAATGATTACGTTAGAAATTATTAATGACTGATTATTTTAAATACTGATGATATTTGTTGAAGTTGATATTATTTAATAAAATATTTAATTTTTTAATAGAAGATGATGGTTTGAATATATCTAATAATTCACGGGCTTTTTTGACATATTCTAATGTAAGATCAATGACTGATTTCACTGCACCAGTTTGAATTAATATATTTTTAATTTCTTCTACAGAGTAGTCTTTATGATCAAGATAATATTCATTTAAAATTTTTGATTGATTTTCATCAGCAGCTTCCATAGCTTCAATTGTTATTAATGATTGAAATCGGTTTATAATATCAGATTGTGGAGGCTTTCCTAAATCACTTATTTCTCCAATAATTGCTAACACATCATCTCTTAATTGGTATGCAATACCAAAATATTCACCAAACTTGTGGGCCAACTGTATTATTTCATCATTACCATTTCCTAATATTGCGGGCGTTTTTGCAGAACAAATAAAAGAGGCACTGGTTTTACGATAAAGTAAATCAAAAAAATAGTCTCGTGTAAGTTTAGATTTTTTATTAAGATCTTTTGATACATAAAGGACTGATGATAAAGCTGCACCTACTTTAGATGTTTCTTGCATAATATCTATATTTCCAGTTTTAGTTATTAAATCAAAAACAAAGGTGGATAAGTTATATCCTGCAGACAATGCTGCAAACGTACCATTATTAACATGAAAAGCTGGTTTTCCTCTTCGTACGATGTCTTTATCAAAGACGTCATCAATAATTAAAGATGCATTATGTGAGATCTCTGAGGCAGCACACAAAATTTTTAATTTTTGAAATGCCTCTGTATCCTCATTTTCACCATGAATAGCTTTAAACATATAGTATGTAATTAAGGGACGAATTTTTTTTGCTTGGGCATTATTGAAAAAAGATAAAACCATTTCTTTTAAAGAATCATCAATATAATGTTCATTAATGATTTTTATTACCCAATCATGTATTCTATGTTGATCATCTTTAAAAAAAGAATATCCAACGGGTGCTATTGCTTGCAACTTAATTTACCTTTTAGGTACTTATTTTAAAATAAAATGGTAGGGGGAAAATTATATTGATAACTAATTGCATTGTTTTAATTCCATTTCAACTCATTAAACTAAAAAATGATATAATAATCTGAAATAATGATTTGAAATAAAAATGATACGTTATTTTTATTATAATATAATACCATCTCTAAACAAACTGATAATAGTCTCACCGAATACACCAAATATTACAGTTAGTAAAGTCATTAATATTATCATTACATATACTGCGGGGTGAATATCAATATTTTTTGATTGTTCATCTGGTTTATCAGCCATAATTCTTAGAATTCGTCCATAATAGTATATAGAGATTGCAGATCCAATTATTCCGATTATGGCTAACCAAGTATAGTCTGCTTGAACTGCAGATAAAAATAGAAAATATTTTCCAAAGAAACCTGCTAATGGTGGTATACCCATTAATGAAAATAATGCGATAGCCATGGTTGATGAAAGAATTGGAGACGTATGATAAAGGCCTCTAAAATTATTTATATGATCATTAGCGAAATTTTTGATTATTACTAATACTACGAGTAATGCAGTTCCTTTCATCAATATGTGAGCTGATACATGAAACAAAATACCCGTTATAGCAGTTCTTTTTGTTTCAAAATCACCTGCTCCATATGCGACGATTGCAACGGCGATGTAACCAGCTTGAGCGACAGTAGAATAGGCTAATATTCTCATAACTTTATCTTGAATTACTGCAGCGATATTACCAAATATCATAGATGCAGCAGCAAGAATTGAGAAAATAAGTACTGATGTAGAATTTAATGCAGGCATAGCAAAGAAAAAGATTTGAAAAACAAATGCGAAAGCCATTTTTTTACTTGATGCGGCTAAAAAGGTCACTACTGAAGTAGGGGCTCCAACGTAAACATCTGGTATCCAAAAGTGAAAAGGCACAAGACCGATCTTAAAACTGCAACCCGCTGCAATTAATGCTATTGAGGCAATTCCAAGAGTATTTGCACCTGTGAGTATACCAGAACCGAATTCAAATGAACCTGTGGCTCCGTAGAATAATGCTAAACCATAAATGATTAAGGCGGATGATAATGCACCTAAGAGAAATACTTTCATTCCTGCTTCAGCTGCATTTCTATTTTTCTTTCTGAAAGCAACCATAGCATATGTAGGAATAGAAACTAGTTCGTAACCTAAGTATAATGGTATTAAATTTTGTGATGAAGCAATTAAAAGTCCTCCAATGTTTGCTAATAAAAGTAGTGAATAAAATACACCTAAATCTAACTCAATTTCTAAATCATTCCATGATGCAATTACAACAATAATAGATGATATTAAACCGAATAGAGAAAATGCTAAATAAAATTCTTCAAAGAGAAATAAACTACCGCCTGGTTGTTGATAAGCTACCAATCTTGTCAATGCTGCGGAAGCAACTAAAGTCAATGTACTGATTATGACGATGTACTCTTTTGCTTTTTCTCTAAACAATATATCTGCAATTAAAATAAGGACTATACCAGTAAAAAGTGCCCATGTAGGAGCAAAAGCAGGAGTTAACAATACCATATTACATATTCCTCCATTTATGGCAATATACTTTCAGTGAAGAAATCCAGTACAGTCCAGAATATACCTGGAACTAAACCTAATAAAATTGAAAAGAAAGCTAATGCCAAAACAGGATAAATCTCCCACCATTGTGCAGGAGTGGTATTTGTTAATTCTTCAGTCTCTTTGTTAAATAATACTCTTTGAATTGCCCACAGATAGTAACCTGCAGTGATTATAATTGACATTACTGATATGACGGGTATCCATACCCATATCGTACCATATCCGATTAAATCAGAAGTGAATAAGGCAACAAATGTAGTAAACTCTGCTACAAAACCGGCCATTCCAGGTAATCCTGCAGATCCAAATCCTAACAGTACGAATAAACCAGTAGCAAATGGCATTTTATGGCCTAAACCTCCGACTTGAGATATTAATCTGGTGTGGTTAGATGTATTATGTTCAATTATACCAGTGAGTAAAAATAATCCTGGTGAGATTACACCATGAGCGATCATCATATACATTGCACCATTAAGTCCCCATGTGTTATAAGCGGCTAAACCTAATAATACAATTCCCATGTGAGAAATTGATGAATAAGCGATCATTCGTTTCAAGTCATCTTGTCTGAGAGCTATGAATGCAGGATAGACCATCGAGATCATACCTATAATAGCAATAATAATTCTTACAGTTTGTCCATTAAGGGTTTCAAAGTAAGACACGACTCCTCTGTCTAATGTTTGAACTTCAATATCTGCAAATAACCAAAATGGAATTCGTATTAAGCCGTATCCTCCCATTTTAAGTAATAAACCTGCTAAAATAGCAGAACCTGGGGATGGGGCTTGTACATGTGCATCTGGTAACCAAGTGTGAACTGGAACTTGTGGAAATTTTGTAACAAATCCAATAAACACCAACCAAAATATAGTTGTCAAAGTTGACAATTCAATATTACCTGCAGCAAAATTTATTGCAAGATTATTTTGGATATCTGGTAAATAAAATGTGTAAGATTTAATTCCGTCTACGATTGTATATCCGTTTAAATAAATTATAAATAGACCAATTAACATTACTAATGAAGCTAAATGTGTATAAATGAAAAATTTAATTGCAGCATATTTTCTATTTGCACCACCCCATATATGAATAATAAAGAACATAGGAACTAAAACCAATTCCCATGCAATGTAAAATAAGAACATGTCAAGCGCTATAAAAGTTCCAATTACACCAGAAAGTAAAACTAAAATCATAGCGTAATAAGTTGGCTCTTGCTCTTTGATGTAAAAACTACTTATTACTGAAATTAGAAAAACAAATTGAGTCAATAATAACAAAGGCATTGATAATCCATCAACACCAACTGAAAAAACCATTCCAATTGAGGGAACCCAATCAGCTTTAAAATGATAAAGGAAGCCGTCTGAAAATTCACTAGGATCGAGATTTATGAATCTCCTTAACCATAAAATTAGAGTATATAATGTGCTAAGAGATATTATAGCGACAGTGCCCCATTTTGCATTTTCAGGACCCATTTTTTTACCTGTTAAATAAATAGGGAGTGATAAGACCAAGGGTGCTAGTAATAGTAGTAAAAGATCGGGTTCATTCATTTAAATATACACCATAAATGATATAATTATATGATCTTGAATTTGGTCTTTTTTAATAGTGATGTTAGTGCATGAGATTTGTGTATTAGGTTGACAAGTAAAAATTATGTTTCTATGATATTCAAAACAATGTTGATATAGTAAGGTATGTTAAGATAAGTCCTAAACCGATTACCATCATTAAAGCATAATTTGGAGTCATACCTGTTTGTAATTTTCGTAATCTTTTACCAATAAAAGATATCCAATCACCAAGTAAGTTAACAAACTTGTCTATAATTTTTATGTCAAATTTATCAGAAGTATCGGCGACTGTTAATGTACCTTGAGTTATTACTTTATCAATTACAATTCCGTCAATGAATTTTTTATCTACTACAGAAAATTTATCCCCAACATTCATTACAGGATTTGAGGCAAACCAATAAATACCCTCATCAACATAGAAACGTCTTTCTGCAATTGCAAATATTTTGTGCATAACTGGATGATTTTGTAGTACTTCCAACATATTATAATGATAAATTGCTACAGCTAGACCAATTCCGATTAAAACAGCAAGGATTGATGGTATTGCAAATACAATATTGAATTCCGATTGATGTTGTCCTAATAAAGAGCCTAAATAATATTCAAAGTTCTTTCCAAGAATATTGAATTGACCTAAGCCTATTGAGAATGTCCACCAAAGAGACTCAATTATAACTAGTGATGCAATTATCCATAATGATATTCTTGTTTTTAATCCTGCTGGAGATGGATGTACCGTTTCTTTGTCATATCTTGCTTCACCCAAGAATGTTAAGATGAATAATTTTGCAGAGTAAAATGCGGTTATACCTGCGGTAATAATTGCGAGTATCAATAAAAATTGGTGTCCAAAAATATCACTTTCTTCCATTGCTAATAGGACAGCATCTTTTGACCAGAAACCAGACATGAGTGGAACACCTGCTAAACCTAATAAACCAATTAACATGGTCCAATATGTATGGGGCATGTGCTTTTTCAAACCTCCTAATTCACTAAGATTTGCATGAGGTTTGTGGATTGAATGGATTATAGCTCCTGCACATAAAAAGAGTAAAGATTTAAATGTAGCATGAGATATTAAGTGGAAAAATGAGGCAGTCAGACCACCTGCACCTAAGGCCAATCCTATAAATCCTAATTGTGATATTGTGGAAAATGCTAATACTTTCTTTAGATCATCTGCTGTTAGTGCCATTAAACCTCCTGCTAGTGCAGTGAGAGTACCGATCCATGCAATAAAATTAGGTGTGAACCAGATAAAGCTATTTTCAACAATAGATAAGTCAGTAAGGTCAATGGTGAAAAATAATGAATATATTCTTGCACCTAAAAATAATCCTGCTTTTACCATTGTAGAACTGTGTAATAATGCGGATACTGGTGTGGGACCTTCCATTGCTTCTGGTAACCAACCAAATAGTGGAAGTTGAGCAGATTTACCAACAGCACCACCAAAAATTAAAAGTGAGGGTAACCACAAGAAAGCCATATCAAATCCTTCAATGCCTATTTGAGCATAGTGCTTCAACCAATAATAGTCTAATGTGGGGGCCGTAATAAGTCCTGAATTAGTAAGATTAACTGTTCTTGACCAAATTAAGGCAATACCGATCATGAATGATACGTCTCCTACTTTGTTATAGAGAAAAGCTTTTTTCGCTGCTGAGGAAGCCGATGCTTTGGGCCAATAATATCCAATCAATAAATATGATGCAAAACCTAATAATTCCCAGAAAACAAAGGCCATAAAAAGATTTGAAGATAAAACAAAGCCAAACATTGATCCTGTAAAAAAGTTTAAAGTTCCAAAAAACCGTGTGAATGCACTATCTCCGTGCATATATTCTGTAGCATATAAATGAATAGTAAAAGCAATAATAGATAATAGTAACATCATGATGACGCTTAAAGGACTTAATGCAATACCCCATTTGAAAGGGCCAGTTCCACTTGGTAGAAAATTATAATCACCTACTACCCAATTAATTACAGGATGACTAATATTTTCTTTTGTTAAATTAAGTTGGGAAAAGTATTGAATAGTGACAATTAGTGCCATGATTACTGATCCACCTAATCCTGCTACGCCAATGTTACCTGTTAAGTTTTCATCAAACTTGAATTTAGTATCGGTATCTATGCTTTTTTTAATTTCAATTGCTCTCATAATCAACAGAGCGATACCTGTTAGAAACGGTATAACTATGACGAGAGCAGCTAAAGTGATTAAGGTATCATTTTCAACTAGATTTATTAAACTTTCTTCTGCCATTAGTTTGCTACCTCCTGTTCTTTTAGTGTAAATATATTGGATACAGTAATTTCTCCAAAATTTCTATAAACTGATAAAAATATTGCAAGACCTATTGCTGCTTCTGCAGCGGCAACACCAATTACTATTAAAGCGAAAATCCAACCATCTAAATTACCAATACCTAACCCAAACATACCATTGAAAGCAACCATTGCTAAGTTTGCAGAGTTCAGCATAATTTCGACTGAGATTAAGATACGCATTGCATTTTTTTGAGTTAAAACTCCAAATAAACCTCCAGCAAAAAGAAAACCTGATAATCCCAAGTACCAAGTGGCATCAATCATTATTTAGCATCCTCCTTGGTTTCATATCTCATCTTCATGATATCAGAAAGTTCTTCTAGTTCCCATTCTCGGATTACCAATTTGATAGATCCCAATAAAGCAGTGAGCAATAAAAGAGATAAAAACGGAATTACTACAGAGTATTCAGTCCAAAGCTGATGAGAGAAACGAGCAGTATCTAAAAATGCTTCAGAGACTGTCCTTTCTGAGTCTCCTAATACAGAGTTTTCTGTGTTATAATTTGTATTTGTAATTGCTAATATTGGTAATAAAATTAAGTTAATAGCCAAAATTAAAAATACTGAAATTTGAGTTCTTAAACCTTGAATTTTACCGAATATACTATCTCCTACAAATAGATAATCATCATGTTGAGCAAGTAATGCAGCGAATAATAATAGAACAGAAATTCCTCCACCATAAATAGATAATTGAAATGCGAACATAATTTCGGAATTAGCTATTAAAAATAATATTGAAATACCAACTAAAAATAGAATTAACCAGTATGAGGCTTGCATAGTTTTCTCTACAGTCCATGTCATATACATAGTAATAATTAAGAAAATTGCCACTGTGATAAAGATAAATTGTAGAAAAACAGACATATTATTCACTCCAAAGGTAATGCTTCATTGGGATTGATCTCACCATTCATAATAGTTAATCCTAATAAAATCATTAAGGCAAACAATGATACTGGTAAGAAGTATTTCCAACCAAGATTTAGAAGTTGATCAATACGAAGTCTTGCCAATGCAGCACGCATCCATCCAGCAATTACTACTAGAAGGTATACTTTTATTGTTAATGTTAAAAATTGAACAAATGGATGAGTTGCAAAATTCCATAGTGCACTTGATTCATCTATTGCCCATGGTATGGGATTGTAGCCTCCTAAAAATAGGTAAATAAATAATAAAGAATTGATGAACAGATGTAAATATTCAGTCATCATTAATAATGCATATCTCCAAGATGCGAATTCGGTTCTAGGACCCATTACTAATTCAGCTTCTGCTTCAGGTATGTCAAATGGTACTCGTTCTGTTTCAGCAACACTTGAAATGAAGAAGATAAAACCTAAAACAAGACCCATGAATGCTGTTTCATGTTGGATAAGGTTCCATCCATTAGCATATTGATATTCTGTAATTGAAATTAATGAAAAACTACCGGTAACTACTACTACTCCTAAGATACTAAAGAACATAGGTATCTCATAAGCCACTAATTGTCCTGCAGATCTAAATCCACCAATTAATGAATATTTTGAATTTGAAGCCCAACCACCAATCATCATGGCAGGTGGAAATATACTAAAAACAGCAAATATGTATAAAATTCCTATTGAAAAATTACCAGGTACTAATTGATTTGTACCCCAAGGCAATGGTGCAAAAGCTAAGATAGATGTCACTGCGGTCAATAATATAGCAAGGAAAAAACCAACCCTGTCTGCGCCAATTGGTCTAGTATCTTCTTTTAATAATAATTTTATTAAATCTGCAGGTATTTGTAAGACACCCCATTTACCTACATAAACAGGCCCTCTTCGACCTTGCATTCTTGCCATTACTTTTCGTTCGACCCAAGGTGCTATGAGTTGATTAACTAATATATAGGTCCCTAACAAAAATGTACCTAAAACTACAGCTAAAACTCCAACTACATTATCAGAAATATTAATATACTTAAAACTGTTAAGCCACTCAAAAAGTGCATTAAATGGTAATTGATTTGGATCATAATCCGACATATAATACTGCTATTTGATTCTATATTAAAATAATAATGATAGTGAAATCGTATTTTGATTGATGATTTTGATTTAGATTAAACATAATCAAAATAAATCTGTAATAAACTTGAAAATGCATAAATGATGATATATAAATTTTAATTATATCAATTTTTTAGTATTACAGAACTATTTTGTCGATGCCAAATATTAAAAGTAAAGCTGCGATAGTGGGGACTTTAGGTCCATCATCATCTGAAGAGGAGAAATTAAGAAAATTAATAGAGAATGGACTTGATGTTGTAAGGTTGAATATGTCACATGGGAACATTGAGGACCATAAACAAAGATTTGAATTAGTTAGAAGAGTTGATGAAACAATACCAATTATTATTGATTTATCAGGACCGAAAATTCGGATTGGAGAAGTAAAAGAAAATTTTGATTTAATTAAAGATGACACTATAATATTAACCAAAGAAAATGTTGTAGGAAATAGAGAAAAACTATCCATATCATATAATGAATTAATAGATTTAGTAGATGTTAAAGATACGCTATTCATAAATGATGGGATCATTGAATTGGAGGTAACAGAAAAATTTGAAAATGAATTGAATTGTAAAGTTATATCCGGAGGGCCTATTTCATCGAGAAAAGGATTAAATGCGCCAGGTGTACCAATTGGATTATTTTCTCCTACAAAGAAAGATTTGGAGGACATTCAAAATACTATTAATTTAGAGCCTGATTTTTATTCTGTATCTTTTGTAAGGAGAAAAGAAGATTTAATTAAAGTTAGAGAACAAATTGCAAACTTTACAACTGAAAGAGTGCCATTAATTTCGAAAATTGAACATCAAGATGCCTTAGATAATATAGATGAAATAATAAATTATTCTGACGGATTGATGGTAGCTAGGGGTGATTTAGGTGTGGAACTACCACCTGAGGATATTCCGTTAATTCAAGAAGTATTGGTTAAAAAATCAAATGATGCTGGAATTCCAGTAATAGTAGCTACTCAAATGTTAGAAAGTATGGTTAATTCTGCAAAACCTACAAGAGCAGAGGCTAGTGATGTTGCAAATGCGATATTACAAGGGGCTGATGCAGTGATGCTTTCAGCTGAAACTGCAACGGGAAACCATCCTATTGAAGCAGTAGGAATGATGGAGAGAATAATAAAAAAAGTGGAGCCCAGATTATTTGAAAAGTCAATTGAACTACAAAGATATGTAAATAGTATACCTGATAGTATTGGAAGATCAGCAGTATCTATGGCTGAAGCACTAAATGCAGATGTTATAATGGCATTTACAAGATCAGGCGGTTCATCCCAATCAGTAGCAAAATTTAGACCTAATCAAAAAATAATCGCAGTAACCCCACTTGATAAAACATCGAGAAGATTAAGATTACAATGGGGAGTAAATCCATTATTACTAAGTAGAGATTTTTCAGATACAGATGAGATGATATTTCAAGGAGTCAATAGTGCGTATGAGAAAGGGTTTGTAGATAAATTTGATACAGCGGTTCTTGTAGCAGGATCATTACTAGGATTACCAACTTCAACTAATTTGATTAATTATATAAAAATTGACGAGATCATAAACTCAGTTGGTGCAGAAAAAAGATTCATAGAAAAAAAGAATAGAAAAATCAATGATGTTTAAACTTTAAATTATGAGTAGCAAATAATATTGAAATATAATTCTATTTTGTCATCAAAAGAAAATAATTTTATAAATATATCTTAAACAATGTATTTTTGTTACTTAATAAATTAAATGTAAAGTAAGAAACGTATATTTATACAGTTATGTATCTTGAATTTACAAATGATTATTGATTGAAAATTATGATTTATAAATATATAAAATTTAAGAAATCAGTTGTAAATGGTTGACAATTTTATTTTATCTGCATTAAAAGGTTCACTAAGTAGTGGGAAAGTGATATCATTTACAAATTTGAATGAAAAGTCAGAGAGAGTCACCACTTATGATAGATTCGCATCAATTGCAGATGCCATTAAAGATATTTTTGTCAAAAAAAGTTTGATAAAATTTGAAGAAGGTATGTTTGAACTTGATATCAAAGAAACTAAATCAATAACACCTAGGTTAAAAATAAAAGAAAAAGTCAATCCAAATATCCCCATTATTGGTGTGGGGGGTGCCGGAAATAAAATACTGTTGAACGTAATTAATAGAATTAGAAGTTATGAGCTTGATATGAAAGTATTAGGGATTGATACTGACAAAAGTGTATTGAAAAAAGATAAGCAAATTAGCCATATATTTCAGATACCTGGCGCATCTAAGGGAACAGGGCAACAGTATAGAATTGCTGCAAAACTTAGTGAAAACTCTAAGACTGAATTGAAAAATAAAATACAAGAATACCTAAAGGAATTTGATTGGAGTTATGAACATGAAATTGTATTTATGTTATTAGGAGCTGGAGGAACCGGAGTAGGAGCAGGATTAGAGATTGCTAAAACATTAATTGAATTGGGAAAAAGACCTGTTCCAATTATTTTACTTCCTTCTAAAGATGAAATGACTAGAATAAAATTTATGGCAGCGGTGGCTATGTATTATTTTAACTATGCACCTCCTAAAAAGTGTTTAAACTTGACATCTCTCATTGTTGATAATGAAACTTTTGCTGTTAAAAATGATAAGACCCCATATAAAGAAATGATTTCGATTAGTAACGAAAGAATTGGAGCTACGGTAGCGGATTTAATATTATCTACAGAATTAAGAAGTGATGGATATTCATCAGATTTAGTAGAATTTCTGGAAATATTTAAAGAAGTCAAAGGTGTCGGGGTAATACAATATTTGAATATAAGAAATTCATTAAAAAATTTTAATGAAATATTGAAAAATAATCTTACGGAGTCTTTATCATTAGATGTTGATATATTTTCATCGACAAGAGGCTATTTTTTTGTGTCATCGAAAGCAAACTCAATACTTGCAGGAGATTATAGAGAATATATGTTGAATTTCTCAAATTCAGATATATTTTCTAAATTATATGAAATTGAGACTGAAACTGATTTTTTGGCTGTAAGAGGGATATATACTGGGATTGAATTACCTAAATATATTACTGAATTTATGGAATTAGCGGAAGATGCTCGTGTAGATATTTTGAAAAAGAATATTGAGAAAGTGAAAACAGGTAAAACAAATCCTAAGATAGATAAATTGAAGAAAAATGAGAAAATAGATGTGAAAACAGGTCAAGAAGTATCAAAAGAGAAAGCTGAAAATTTTGCAAAAATGATCAGTGAGGGAGAGAAAAGTGATTAATCAAAGTAATACAAATTCTTCGTTAACTCATGAAGATATCATATTTGATTTCGAAGACTTTTTAGAAAAAAATGAAGAAAGGTTACCAGAAGGTCTTGACTCACAGTATATGATATATGTTCCTGTGATTGAAAAGCCAATCAAAAATTTGTTTAAAGTACCAAAAGCGCTGATGAATTTACCACTTAGTGCAATCCTTCACCAAAATAATAAGACTATATTCACATTGTTTGGATTGATTTTGACTTTGAGTTTACCTAGTTTCTTGTTGATGATTTTTGCAGGATTTCAAACTGAATATATAGAAGGTAGTGACAGAAAAGGAGGAATGGCGATATCATTTGTTATCTTTATTTTATTAGGAGCAGGAGCATCCATAGTATACCTGAAATATATTTATGAAAGTATTAACAGTTTATTGATGTCTAGAAAAGCACCTTGGTTGGTTGATAAAATAAGAAGAGACTTCCTGAAAAACTATAAAATTCAATGGAATAATAATGCATTAATTTTCTGCTTAATCACACCATTAGCTATGGAAATTCCCATTTTTTTAATTTTAAGAGCAGCAAATGGTGGAGAATTACCTCTTAGCCTTGGATTTTTTATATTCTTGTGTTTATTAGTTGGTCATATGGGTATAGGAACTTTAATTTTGATCATGATAACTTCATTTAGATTCGTTATTATAAATACAAAAATGTATGATACTTTATTGCAAAGTATTACTGCAAGAGTAACAGGATATACTGAAGGAAGAGAGAGTATATTAAATAAAAAGAATTATGAGGTGGTGGGGGTTCTCTCTGATACGCCTGGATTATCAATTCGTTCATTAGGTGATATACCTGTGCTAGGTTTAGGTTCGGGAATTTTTAATGTGAATGCAATAATTTTAATTATTTTTAGTCCAATGTTAATTTACCCTCCTATTGGAAATTTTTGGGCGGATACTTTTGCACAACCAATAGATCCTGTGAGTGGAACATCACCAGATCCTTATGGTGTAAATTGGATTATTCTGATAGGGATCGCTGTATCAAGTATAGCTTCATTTGGTGCAGTAATAGGTCCATTAATTAGGATCACTAGAGTCATGGGTAATTTTAAAGAGAAAGCATTGACCGAGTTAGATCCTTTTATTTTTGATGAAATTACAGGTTTAGCTGTAAGACAAGATAATGAAATATCTCATGAAACTCAAATTCTGTATATTGTTAGAAATTATATTTATACTATGAAAGTTTCACCAGTAAATCCATTCAGACTAATTCAAATCATAGGTTTAGCGATTATTTATAGTTCTAGAATTTTACCATTAATTATAGGAGTGTTGAATTAATTTGATAGACAAAATATTCGACCAACATAGATTAGAAGTATCAATCATATCTTGTGGAGATACAGGGCAAGAGATCGGAGGAAAAATATCAAAGACACTTAGAGATCATGGAGCGATTGTGAAGGCAATGACAGTTACATCTTCGTTAGAGAAAGATCATGATGATGATGGATTTGACAGTCATGTATGGATTGATGAAAAAAATGATGGATTTGCTAAAATTTTAAAGGATGGAATAAATGCAGCGAATGAAAATATTGAAATGATTGATGAGTCAGTGAAAAAAATAATACCAGAAGATATCAAGGGTTTGTTAATAATAACAACTGGAGCTGGAGCAACAGGATTAGGTTGTTCATTAATTATTGCTAAATTGTTATATGAAAAATATAATAGAAGTCCACCAATTCTTACTTTGTTACCAGAGTCATTTGAAAATTCAAGGGTACAATACAATATATCATTATTTATGCATGAAATTGTTTTCAAGGAGGAAAATTATGGGAACCCTATTTTATTACTTGATAATAAACCTAATTTGAAAGAGTATGACAAGCCTTTTTCGCATGTTGCAAGAAGTAGATTAAACGTGATACCTACTGCATTTGCAGATTTATTATATGCGTCATATGAGGAGTTTGTGACAGAAGAATTTAGTTCAGGTGCAGATGATTTGTATGATGTTATGCATACGCCCGGGATATCAGTATTTATATCTGAAAATTTATCAGATAAGGGTAACCAAATTAAAGCTAGTAGATTTTCAGATGTAATAGCTGAGAGTGTGATGTCAACTACAGCTTTATCTGAGGAACAAGTATTTGATGCCAAAAATGCTTATTTTGGGTTATTTAATGTGGAAGATTCAAATGAGAGTTTAAGTTTTCAAATAGAATTTGAAGCTAGGAAATTATTTAGAGCATTTAGAGAAGTAAATCCATTCATTAAAATTGTGAAAACAAATGAAATTTATGGCAGTGAAGCAAAGTTGAGGGGGATAGTATCCGGATTACCTTTACCGAATAGAGCGCTACAAATAATGAGAATCGCAAGAAAATCAAGAAAAGATATGATTATAAAAGAATATCAATTGTCAAAAGAAAAAATAGATGTCAATATAGCTAAGTTAGAAAAAATGGAAGATGAATTAAAAAGTTATTTTTGATCATCAATGTTTGATTGGATTTTTTCCTTATTTCCAAATTTTCGTTCCTCTCCATTGATCAATCTAACGATATTTTCTCTGTGTTTCCAAAAAATCAAAACTAAGATCAACCAACCTAATAGAGTATATTCTTCATAGTCTTGTAAAAAGTTAAATGTGAATGGAAGTAAAGAAACTGCAACTAAATTTCCTAATGAGGTAAATCGAGTAGTTCCAACAGTTATCAGCCAAGAAGACAGTAAGATTACAAATATAATTGGATCAAAAGCTAAAACGACTCCCGCTGTTGTGGCAGCACCTTTTCCACCTGAAAAACCTAAAAGCATAGAGTAACAATGGCCTACAATGGCCATGAAACCTGTTAGGGCATAAAATAATTCGGGCGATGAAAATAAACCTGACGAAGCGGTATTACCAGGTACAATTAAAGTAGCGATAAAAACTGCAATTGTACCTTTAAAAATGTCAAATAAAGCTACCATGATGAATACTTTTTTCCCAAAAAGTCTACCTGCATTGGCTCCACCCACATTACCTGATCCTTGTTGTCTAATATCTACACCATGTAATAATTTGCCGAGAATATATGCAGGAGGAATTGAACCTAATAGATAACCCAATGAAATTGCTAAAAAAGAGATTATTAAAGCCACATTGTTTAATAAAACATTACTATTAATTATAATTTTGGCAATCAATTAAATGTTAGTTATAATTTCTTTTTACCGATGTCAAAAAAACAAAAATTTGAGACATATTTTATATCGTTAGAATATATGATTACTAA
>Ga0255761_10000700_pt1 | contig 31038 bp, 28 predicted proteins | sample 071ome_29_FD_179961 | JGI IMG/M metagenome (GOLD analysis project Ga0255761, IMG submission 179961) | Coastal salt marsh microbial communities from the Groves Creek Marsh, Skidaway Island, Georgia - 071407BT metaG (version 2) | ecosystem: Environmental > Aquatic > Marine > Intertidal zone >... | reverse complement strand
GCATTCATGGAGGATGGGCATGTCACTGGCGGTTGATGAAAGATCATGGCTTCAGCGGCACAGAATGACGGTGACACCGCTTTTGTTCTTGCTGCCCGGAGTGTTGTTTTTTCTGGTTTATGTGATAAATCCGATCATCCAATCCTTTAATATATCCCTTTACGAGTGGGACGGGTTGGGGACGGCAACCTTTGTCGGTTTTGGAAATTACGAAGAGCTGATCGACGACAGGGCCTTTGAAATTTCTCTTTGGAATAACCTTAAGTGGCTTGCTCTTTATTTATTGGCCATCCCTGCAGGGTTGCTAATTGCTCTTTTTCTTAATCAGAACATTATCGGTATTCGGATTTACAAATCTCTGTTCTTTTTCCCATTTGTGATCAGTCAGGTCGTTGTGGGATTGGTATTTTCGTGGTTTTATCTGCCTCGCGAAGGATTGCTGAATGCGGCGCTTACCCTTTTTGGATTTGATACGATCAATGTTTTGGGGGATCCGAAAATGGCCACCTACGGGATTATCGCCGCGGGACTTTGGCCGCAAACCGCATATTGCATGATTCTCTATCTTACCGGGTTGAACGCGGTAAACCCTGAACAGATCGAAGCCGGACGGCTTGACGGGGCCAAGGGGGTGCGCATGCTGTGGTATGTAATCCTGCCTCAATTGCGCCCTGCAACCTTTATTGCATTTGTTGTGACCATCATCGGCGCGCTCAGGTCGTTTGATCTTATCTCGATTATGACCAATGGTGGACCTTTTGGATCCACCCGTGTTCTGAGCTTTTACATGTTTGAAAAGGCGCTTTCTGAATATGGGTTCAGGATGGGTTATGGTTCTGCGATTGCGGTCGTGTTGTTTTTGATCATGCTGGTGTTTATCATCTATTTCCTATGGTCGATGTATCGCGATGAACGCGCGGCGCGGCACTGAGAGGGTTAAGCGATGTTTCCAACGCCCATCGAAAAACGCTCCAAAGGAACGCAGATCGCCTATCAAACCATGGTTCCTGTTGCGCTCATTCTGTGGCTTTTGCCGCTGATTGCTGTGGCGTCATTTTCGGTCAGGCCTCTGGCTGATTTTACAAATGGCAATTATTGGGGGATGCCGAGCACCTTTGAATTTCTTACCAATTATGGGCGTGTATTTTACGACAGTGATATGCCGCGGTATATGTTGAATTCAGTGCTCATCACTGTGCCAACAGTCATCGGGGCGGTGGCTTTATCCTGCATGACGGGATTTGCTCTGGGCATCTATAGATTTAAAGGAAACCTGTTGATTTTTTTCATGTTTATCGCAGGCAACTTTGTACCCTTTCAGATTTTGATGGTGCCGGTGCGTGATCTTACAGTCAGTGTTGGACTTTATGATACCAAACTGGGATTGATCATGTTCCATATCGCCTTTCAGACGGGGTTTTGCACGCTTTTTATGCGCAATTTTATCCGCGCGTTACCTTTTGAACTTATCGAAGCGGCCCGTGTTGAAGGTGTCGCGGAATGGCGGATTTTCTGGTTTGTGGTGCTTCCCCTTATGCGGCCTGCCATTGCTGCGCTTTCGGTGCTGATTTTCACCTTTATCTGGAACGATTATTTCTGGGCGATTGTCTTGACCCAAGGCCCGGATGCACAACCTGTGACGGCTGGGATTACCTCATTCAATTCGCAATATGTGGCTCAGTATCATTTGATGTCGGCAGGATCGATTGTGGCGGCCGTGCCACCTGTTGTAATGTTCTTTATGATGCAGAAGCATTTTATCGCCGGACTGACCTTAGGGGCTGTTAAATGATCAAAACTTGGCGGCTGGATGATTTGCGCCAGACTTTGGTACTTGGATCGCGGGAGGAGCGGCTTGCGCAAATCCTCTATTGGGGTCCCCCTCTGCCGGCATCGGAAAATCTCCAGACATTGGTTCAGGCTGGTGCACTGGACCTGACCGGTGGGATGTTGGATGAAAACCCTGCCCTGTCAATTTGCCCAGAGGTGCGCCGTGGCTTTCCGGGCCAAGCCGGTCTTGTGGCTGAGGATGCTCAGGGCAAAGCCCTCTTGCCGCAGTTTATTTTTGAGAGCGCAGAAGAAACAGTCAATGCCTTGGTTCTCACCTATCGCGATGATGCGCTGCAGCTTACCTATCAGGCGCAATTTGACCTTGATCCCGAAACGCATGTGATTTGTGTGAAAGCATCGCTAAGCTCTGTGGATCCCGTGAAGCTGACTTGGTTTGCCGCTCCCGTCTTTCCCGCACCTCAGGGAAGTCAGGAGATGACCGATTTTGCAGGGCGTTGGTGTGGTGAATTTCAAATGAACACAACAGCCTGGTCTGCCGGCATTCGGGAACGGGAAAACCACACCGGGCGCACGGGGCATGAACATTTTCCGGGGCTTTTGGTGCCAATGAAGGGCGCGCGCAATACGCAGGGCCATGTTTATGGATTTCATTATGGATGGTCCGGTGGTCATCGCATGGTGGCCGAAGAATTGCCTGATGGGCGCCGCCAGATCCAGTTTGGACATGCGCGCGGGATTGAAAGAACCCCACAGACCCGTTTTGAAACGGCAGTCCTTTATGCCGCTTTTTCGGATGGGGGGATCAACGGCTGCGCGGTGGCATTTCAGCGGCATCTGCGCGATCGGGTACTTGATCTGCCTGATCCATCCCGCCCAAGGCCCGTGCATTACAATTGCTGGGAAGCGGTTTATTTCGACCATAAACCAGAGGAGCTCAAAGACATTGCGACCTTGGCGGCAAGCCTTGGCGCAGAGCGCTTTGTTCTGGATGATGGATGGTTCGGGCAACGCGATGACGACACTCAATCACTGTCTGATTGGCAGGTGGATCTGCGCAAATATCCAGAGGGGCTGTCCCCCTTGATTGACCATGTTCACGATCAGGGCATGTCCTTTGGGATTTGGTTTGAACCGGAGATGATCAATCAAAACAGCGATACCTACCGTCTGCATCCTGAATGGGTTCTGGGGCCTAAGGATCAGATATTGGGACGGCAGCAAATGGTGTTCAACATGGCTCTGCCTGACGTGCAATCATATCTTTTTGATGCCATTGCACGGATTTTAAACACCTATGACATTGACTACATCAAATGGGACCATAACCGTGTTTTGCCTTTTGCCGATGCGGGGCAGACCCGGGGCACCTATGCGCTATTGGACCGCCTGCGTCAGGCGTTTCCGAAGGTAGAAATCGAAAGCTGCGCCTCGGGTGGCGGGAGGATTGATTTTGGCATACTTGGCCGAACCCATCGGGTATGGCTTTCTGACAGCAATGATGCGCTTGAGCGGCTGAAAATGCAACATAACGCGGCCTTGTTTTTACCCTCTGTGGTCACTGGAAGCCATGTTGGCCCCAGAAAATGCCATACGTCGGGGCGCAGCATTGATATCCGCTTTCGCGCTTGGGTCGCAGCACAGCGTCATATGGGGTTTGAAATGGACCCGCGCGAGCTGAGCGAAGAAGAGAGCGAAGTGTTGCGCACCATCACAGGGTGGTGGAAGGAAAACCGCCATTGGATGGCAAAGGCCGATATCCTGCGTCTGGACAGCGCCGATCCTGCGGTGATCGCAGAACAACAGCTGTCGGAATGCGCAACAGAATTTGTGGTCTTTGCGGGACAAGCACAAAGTTCTTCGCAGATATTGCCAAGACCACTTCCCCTGACCCGTCTTGACCCTGACGCCCGTTATCGCATTGAACTTGTCAATGCGGAGGAACTCCCCAAACTCTCACGCGGGGGTCAGGGCATTAAAACCGGACCTTTGGAGTTGAGCGGCGCCTATCTGATGGCACAGGGTCTTAATTTGCCTTGGAGGTTTCCAGAAACCATGTGGGTTGTGAAAGGAACAAAGCTATGATCCCCCCTAAAACGGCGACGTTTTATGATCTTAAGGGAAAAAGTGTTTTTATCACCGGCGGGGGATCAGGCATTGGTGCGGCGCTGAGCGAAGGGTTTCTGGCGCAAGGGGCCTCCGTGGCCTTTGTCCAAAGGTCTGATGCAACGGCCTTTTGCGAAGAGATGGCTGAAAAATATGGTCAAACACCTCTCTTTATTCCCTGTGACATCACAGATATCGGTGCTTTGGAGCGTGCGATTGATGAGGCTGCCGAGGTCCATGGTGCCATTCAGGTCTTGGTCAATAATGCCGCCAATGATGAGCGCCATGTGGTAGGAGAGGTGCGCGAAGATTTTTGGGACTGGTCCCAAGCGATAAATCTCAAGGCCTATTTTTTTGCCTGTCAGGCGGTGGCCAAGGGAATGGCCGGCACTGGCGGGACAATCGTCAATTTTTCCTCTATCAGCTACATGATGGGCAATGCGGGCTATGCATCCTATGCGGCGGCGAACGCGGGGATCACAGGTCTGACCTATTCGTTGGCCCGTGAACTTGGCCCGCGGAACATCCGCGTCAATGCTTTGGCACCCGGTTGGGTTCTGACGGAAAAGCAATTGGATAAATGGGCCACACCAGAAGCTTTGGCGGCGCATCTGGAGCGCCAATGCCTGAAGAAACATCTCGTGGCCCAAGATATTGTGGATGCCACGCTCTTTCTATCCTCAGAGGCGAGCCGTATGATGACGGGACAAGTGATGGCCGTCGATGGCGGCGTAGTGCATGTGGGCTAGAAGCGATGGATCAGGCTGAATGGTTTGCTGTGGACTGGGGGACAACCCATCTAAGGGTATGGATATTCGGGCCGCACGAAAGGCTTTTGACCTGTCTCACCTCTGACAAAGGCATGAGTAAGTTAAAAGCGCATGACTTTGAGCCGGTGCTATTGGATCTGATTGCGTCCTATTTGGGGCAGGGGGTCTGCCCTGTGATCGCCTGCGGAATGGTGGGGGCTCGTCAGGGATGGGCAGAGGCACCCTATATCAGCGTGCCATCTTTGCCGCCCACGGGGGAAACTGCGTTTCGGGTCACTGCGACGGACACGCGTATTGATCTGCATATTTTGCAGGGACTCTCCCAAAAGAAACCGGCCGATGTAATGCGCGGCGAAGAAACCCAAATTGCGGGATACCTGTCCAAAGACCCTAATTTTTTCGGGACGCTCTGTTTGCCGGGTACCCATACAAAATGGGTGCAGGTGAGCGCCAAGGAAATTGTCAGTTTTCGCACCTTTATGACGGGAGAGCTTTTTTCACTGATCAGTGGCCACTCTGTTTTGCGCCATGGGATCGGGGCAGGGGGCTGGTCGGAACCCGATTTCCTTGAGGCAGTGGATGATGCGATGTCCTCGCCTCAACAGGTAACCTCACGCCTCTTTGGTTTGCGTGCAGAGGGGTTGATCAATGATCTTTCTGCGGAGGCGACGCGCGCGCGTCTTTCGGGATATTTGATTGGTCTGGAACTTGCTGGTGCAAAACCTTACTGGCTAGGACAGGATCTTGTGGTGATTGGCGCGCCAGATTTGAGCGGTCTTTATGCCCGCGCGCTGGCGGTTCAAGGTTTGCCGTCTCGCGTGCAAAGTGGTGATGATATGACACTTGAAGGGCTGAAGGCCGCCTATCGTGCATTAAAGGAGGCGCGCGGATGACTCGGAATATTGTTGCCATCCTGCGTGGTGTTCATCCAGATGAAGCGGTTGACATGGCAGCCGTTCTTTTGGGCTCTGGCATCACGAAGATTGAGGTGCCGTTAAATTCACCAAACCCGTTTGAGAGCATTGAAAGGCTCGTTCATGCCTTTGGGGATCAGGCCCTTATTGGGGCGGGAACCGTTTTGGAGGTGGAGGAGGTTCACCGAGTACACGACATTGGCGGAAAACTTGTGGTCTCGCCAAACTGTGATCCTGCGGTGATCAAAGCGACCAAAATGGCGGGGCTTTTGTCCTATCCGGGGGTGATGACCCCAAGCGAATGTTTTGCAGCGCTGCGCGCGGGGGCAGATGGGCTGAAGTTTTTTCCCGGAAATTTGATCGGGCCGGCGGGCATGAAAGCGATCCGCGCGGTCTTGCCGAGAGAGACAGAGGTTCTGGCCGTCGGCGGTGCGGGTCCTGAAAATTTTGCAGAATGGAAAGAGGCAGGCGCAAACGGATTTGGCATCGGCTCTGCCCTTTATAAACCGGGGTCTTCCTTGGCAGACGTCCAAAGCCGTGCAGCACATATCGTTGCGCTTTACGATCAGGTCTATGCAACATGACTGGAATACTTTTTGATCCGCGATCCTGCACTTTGGGCGAAGGGCCGCTCTGGCACCCAAAACGCAATCAGTTGTTCTGGTTTGATATCATCGGCAAAAAAATGATGAGCTGCGTGGATAACATCCCCCTTGAGTGGCAGTTTGAACATCATGTTTCTGCTGCGGGGTGGATATCACGTGATGAGCTGTTGATTGCCAGTGAGGTTGAATTGTTTCGCTTTAATGTTGACACCTTGGCCCGCTCTCATATCTGCCCGCTGGACGCGGCAAATAGCCTGACCCGTTCAAACGATGGACGCGCCGACCCTTGGGGGGGCTTCTGGATTGGCACCATGGGCAAAAATGCTCAACAGGGGGCAGGGGCGATTTACCGGTTTTATCGGGATGGTCTGGAACGGCTTTACTCGGGGATCAGCATTGCCAATTCGATTTGTTTTTGCCCCCGCAAAGCCTGCGCCTATTACACAGACACATTGACAGGTCAGATTATGCGTCAAAACCTCGATGCCGAAGGGTGGCCCGATGGGGCGCCTGAGGTTTTTTTGGACCTGAGATCAGAACGGTTAAATCCTGATGGATCCGTGGTGGATGCAGAGGGCTGTTTGTGGAACGCGCAATGGGGCGCTTCGCGAGTGGCGCGTTATTCCCCAGCAGGTGCCTTTTTATGCGCCTATGACTTTCCTGCAAAACAGACAAGCTGTCCGGCTTTCGGGGGAGAGGACCTGTCCCAGCTGTTTGTGACAAGTGCGACAATGGGCATGCGCTCTCCCGGAAAGGGGGAGGGGTGCACGTATCAGCTACGCGTTCCCTTTGTGGGACAACCTGAACATCAAATTATATTGTGAGTTCTTCATGAAACGTACGCTTGGAAGCTGTTATTATCCCGAACACTGGTCCACATCTATGTGGGAAGAGGATGCGCGCCGGATGGCAGAGACGGGGCTCACCTGGGTGCGCATCGGTGAATTTGCGTGGTCGCGCCTTGAACCAAAGCCTCGGCAATATGCGTTCGAATGGCTCGATGAGGCAATCGCAATTCTGGGTAAAGCGGGGTTGAAGGTGGTGCTTGGCACACCCACAGCGACCCCCCCAAGGTGGATGATCGACCTCCATCCCGATATGCTGGCCATGGACAAAGAAGGCCGCACCCGCAAATTTGGATCGCGCCGTCATTACTGTTTCAGTCATGAGGGATATAAATCCGAATGCGCTATCATTGTGGAGCAACTTGCAAAACGGTATGGCGCACACCCGGATGTAGCTGCGTGGCAGACAGACAATGAATATGGCTGTCACGACACAACCATTTCCTATAGCCCCGCCGCACGGGTGGCTTTTCAAAAATGGCTGGCTGCGCGTTATGAGGATATAGCAGAGCTCAACAGCGCATGGGGGAACGTGTTTTGGTCCATGGAGTATTCTGCCTTCGACCAGATTGATTTGCCCAATCTGACCGTGACAGAGGCCAATCCCGCCCATCAGCTCTCCTTTCGTCGATTTAGTTCGGATCAGGTTGTGGCGTTCAACCGGCTTCAGGTGGACATTCTGCGCAAATTCACGCGTGCACCAATCGCGCATAATTATATGGGCCGGATCACTGATTTTGATCACTACAAGGTGGGTGATGATTTGGATATTGCCAGTTGGGACAGCTATCCTCTTGGATTTTTGGAGGATCGGGTGGGGGCAGATGTTGCGCATCAAAAACGCTATGCCCGTCAGGGAGATCCGGATTTTCAGGCTTTCCACCATGATCTTTACCGTACCGTTGGCAAAGGTCGCTGGTGGGTCATGGAACAACAACCCGGACCCGTCAATTGGGCGCCTTTTAATCCTGATCCGCTTCCGGGGATGGTGCGACTTTGGACTTGGGAAGCCTTTGCCCACGGGGCGGAGGCCGTGTGCTATTTCCGCTGGCGGCAGGCGCCGATGGCTCAGGAACAGATGCACGCAGGGCTTTTGCGCCCCGACAGCCAAGAGGCGCCCGCACTTTGTGAGGCACGCGAAACGGCCAGAGAAATCACCCAAGCCTCAGAGGTCTTGCAGGGTCAATCCGATATCGGATTGTTTTTTGATTATGACGCTGATGCCATGTGGCATATCCAACCCCATGGCGCGGGCTTAAGTTATTTTGGGTTGGTGTTTGAGATATATAAAGCCCTTCGCGCCCTTGGACTGTCGGTCGATATTCTTGCGCCCAATACGCGAAATTTTGATGGCTATAAAGTTATACTGGCTCCGGGCATGATGCATATGCCCTCTGAACTCAAAGACGCGCTGGCGCAGGCCAAGGGACAGGTTGTGATTGGCCCACGCTCTGCAGCGCGGGATATTGATATGACCATTCCCGTTCCGTTGCCGCCCGATTTTCCGGGGGTTGATGTGACCGTTGCGCGTGTTGAAAGCATCCGTCCAGATACGCCCCTGCCGCTTCATCACGGAGGTGCCATTTGCAACTATCGCGAAATTTTGGAAGGCAGTGCAGCGGTTGTACTTTGTGCAGGGGATCAAACTCCGGTTGCGATGCGTCATGAGAATATAACCTATCTTGGTGCTTGGCTGGATCAGGAAGGGTTAAGGTGGCTGTTCAGAGACATTTGCCAAAGTGCAGGATGCCCCACCGTGGATCTGCCGGATGGGGTCCGCAGGCGTCAAACAGGCCGCGAACGGTTTTGGTTCAATTTTGACATGGAAAAACATCACATCGGGGACACGGTCCTGCCCCCAATCTCTGTGACCCGTGAGACGGTATAGCGATTACATTTTCAATTCAGCAAATGGATCATTGCCTTTGTTGGTATAGCTTCCGTCGGCGTGGATACATTCGTGCTGAAAGGGAAAGCCGTCGGGCAAATTTGAAAAGGCAAAGGGTTGTTTCATATAGAACATATTCCCCACATCTCGCCAGCTGCGTTTGCTCCAGTGAAAGGTGCGATAGGGATCGCGGATGCGGTCCATTTCCTCTAATATCCAATCATGCATGCGATCTCTGATCTGTGCGTGTTCGGGGCTGTCGATGAGGTTCGTGACCTCTTAGGGGTCTTGCTCAAGATCATAAAATTCATCTGTATCAAGTAGATTGATTGGAATAGCCCCTTGCAAGTGGTCCACCAACTGAAACGAGGTGTGTTCCCCGCCCACGCGGGGATGAACCGCGCCATTGCCAGCGCATGCAGTCGAACCATCACTCGGACCAATGGCGCTCTGGTTCTCATTCTATTTCTGATGCATACGTCTGAACCCACCGATAAATGGTCGAGTGATCAACGCGCACGCCGCGTTCCGCTATCATTGTTTCCGGGTCGCGACAGCTGACCCCGTAACGACGATACCAGCGAACAGCCCAAAGCACGACTTCGCCTGTAAAATGCCGTCCTTTAAAATCATTCATCGAATAACCTTCGAACTAGATCAAACGAAAGTTGCCACGTCCGGGAAAAGTTTCCAACGGAGCCTAAAATTCACAGGTTTGCGCAGTAAAACTAAGCGGGTTATGTGGGTCTTTATTGGCCAAGGTCGGATTCGGGGGGCAGCGGGTTTCGGTCTTTGGGCCGATTTTTGACTTGAGCCTGAAGTGTTTTGCGTTGATCCTAGACGTTAAAGCAAAAAAGAACAGGAAATCCACTTCGGCAAGTTGGATACAGAGTTATTGTCTGACATAGGTATGGATATGGTAAAAATAGTTTTGGTTGGGGCAGGGTCGTTGCAATTTGGCACTGGCATGCTTGGTGATATTTTCACGTCTCAACATCTACGCGGCGCAAAGATTGTTTTGAACGACATCAACATTGCCGCTGCACAGCGTACAGCTAAAATTGCGCATGATTTCATAGATACCAATCGATTGGATCACACGATCCAAGTAGAGGCTGATTTGCGCCACGCCTTGAAAGGTGCCGACTTTGTTGTGATCTCCATTGAGGTCGGGGATCGTTTTGCGCTTTGGGATATGGATTGGAAAATCCCCCAACAATATGGCATTCAACAAGTTTATGGGGAAAATGGCGGTCCGGGCGGTTTGTTCCACGCGTTACGGATTATCCCGCCAATTTTAGAGATTTGTCAAAAGATTGCTGATGTTGCACCAAGTGCTACGGTCTTTAACTACTCCAATCCGATGAGCCGAATTTGCACAACAGTGCATCGAAAATTTCCACAACTGAATTTTATCGGGATGTGCCATGAGATTGCATCACTTGAACGCCATATTGCCCCTATGCTTGAACAGCCGCGCGAAAATGTTTTTTTTCGCGCAGCAGGATTAAATCATTTTTCTGTGATGAGCGAGGTGCATTATGTCGACAGCGGTCAGGACGCCTATGACGATGTGCGCGCGCGGGCAGAGGGATATTTCGGCAAAATGCCCGGGTATTCCGAGATACTTACTGCGTCGCGCAACTCAGGGCATTCTGTAGAAACCGAGGGCTGGATGGATATCGATCTTTCCCATATTAAGGATGTCCGCCGTTGGTCGGATCGTTGGTTGTTTCGCGATATTTTGAATCGTTTTGGATATCTGCCGATCACCTATGACAGCCATTTTGGTGAATATATCCAATGGGCTCATGACGCCTCGGATCATCGTGGAATATTGGATTTTTACACATATTACCGCAATTACCTTGGCAACGTGACGCCTTCAATAAAACGCGAATTGCACGAACGTGTGGTCCCGATCATGGAGGGTATGCTCACCAACAGCGGATATGAAGAAGCCGCAGTAAATATCCCAAACACAGGGTTTATTGAGGGCCTGCCGGATTGGATCGCGGTTGAGGTTCCCGCCAGCGTGACGGCGTCTGGGGTTGAAGGCATAAAAGTTGATCTTCCCGCGGGGATAAGAGGTTTGCTTTGCAATCAAATTGGAATTCATGACCTTACGGCTGAGGCGATTTTGAACCGCAGTCGGGATTTGGTTGTGCAGGCGCTTTTGGTGGATCCGGTGGTGACAGTGTCAAAAGGTATACCGGAACTTGTGGATCATATGATCGCCGAACAACGTCCATGGCTTGATTACCTGACATAAACGCGGCGCATGCGACTGAAATCAAAAGGGGGCCCGATCGGCCCCCTGAATTTGTGATTAAAGCTCCATTTCAATGCGTTATTTCTGGAACACGATGGGGTCGGGAATGGTCCATCCTGCATCTTGATAATACCGCAATGCCCCAGGGTTAAGCCGACCTGCGATCAATTCGAGCCCTTGTTCTTTGGTGACGGTGGATGGCATCCAAACAGCCGTTTCCTGCAATTCGGCGAGATTTTCCCAAATGGCCTTTGTCACTTTATAGACGGCATCTTCGAAAACATGCATGCCGGCGCTGAAATTCACGATGGCCCCGTATGTCCGCACATCCCCTCCGATATGGTTTGCCCCATAGGTACCGGCAGGAATTGTGTTGACCGTGCCGCCAGTCGCTTTGTTGATTTTCATTTTATCCACATCCACATCCACATCCAATAGACGGATTTTCTTGGTCAATGAAAACTGCTGGATCGCAGGGCTTGGCGCGTTCGTGGGGAGCACGATGACGTCAATTTTATCATCCTGGAATGCTTGAATGGCAGCGTCAAAGCCAAATGCCTGAACATCCATTTCCCCAGCTTCGATTCCTGTGATCCCCTTAAGAGCCTTTAAAATGACGCCTGTTGCCGCTCCACCGGGGGGCCGACAAAGACGCCTTTCCCAAGGCCCGCATCAAACAACCGTTTTGCTAGGATAAAGGCCGCCTCCGTTTTGCCAGCGCCAGTTGTATCCTCAATAAAGGCCAGGGCGGGTTCAGCTTCAAGCTCCGCACAAATCGCCCAGTCTTGCAAGGGTCTTGGGTGATGACCCTTAAGAATCTTTTGGGCAGGGGTATCTGTCGGTTTTGATTGAAACAAACCTGCCTGTTTCACGGCGACCTTGGCCTGATGCCGTGCTAAATACCAATACTCATTTGGATCGATGTCTTTGTCTCGTGCAGGAAACCAGAGCATATTTGAGCTGATCCAATCAGACTGGATCAAGACCCTGCGCGGACAGAGGGATTTGCGCGGTCTTCGATCAGACAACTCAATAAGAAAAACCTGTTTCAAAAGGCTATGCTGGATCAAAAGGATAAGTTCTGTATCGAAAAATGTTTGATTAAAGTGGGTGACAGCCCTCAAAGTTTCCATTAGTTTTTCTTTAAAATATTGACCACAAAATTCGCAGACAGTGGAGAACGGATGAATGAATAAAAAAGTAACCGGCGCCGAAATCAGCCATCCCATTTCTGCAAATGCCACTACACAGCTTAGAGAAATTCGCAAAAACCTGCCTCTCAGAGTGCTGAGTGAAGACGATTGGCAACATTGGATTACCAGAGGATATGTTATCGTCAAAAATGCCATTTCCGCGGAAGCGGCAAAAAGGCTAGAAGATGTGCTTTGGGAATTTGACGCCAAAGACCCAAACGATCCATCAACGTGGTACGAACCGGAACGCCGCCCCCATGTGCGCCCTGAATTGAACAATGTCGGAATGACAGAGATATATCACCACCAGTATATGTGGGACAACAGGATGACCCAAAGGGTGTATGATGCCTTTGTGGATATCTGGGACCGTGAAGACCTATGGGTGGCCATTGATCGAGCCAATATCAATCCACCAAAGAAAGTCAAAGGCAACCCCGAAGGGTTTATCCATTGGGATGTGGATATGAATGCACGCCCCTTCCCCATTGGGGTTCAGGGCGTGTTGTCGATCAAAGAACAAGATATCGAAACAGGTGGGTTTCAAGCGGTGCCTTATCTTTTTCAAAATTTTGAAGAATGGGTCAAAACTCAACCGGACGACCGTGATCCCATTTGTCCGGATATGACAGGGCTGTCACGTGAAAACGTCGATTTGTCGCCCGGGGATCTTTTGATTTTCAATTCGCTTCTCGCCCATGGTGTGCGCCCGAACCATTCGGAAAATCGGATCCGGATGGCGCAGTATATTTCTATGTACCCTGCCAATCAGCATAACGAAGAAGAGCGCAAGGAACGCGTGCGTCTGTGGAATGATATAGAACCACCCGCACGGCCAGATTTTCCCGGTGACCCGCGCGATTGGGAAAAACGCTCTTATGGTCGTGTGTATCTGAACCCTTTAGGGAAAAAATTGCTCGGTTTGGATCTGTGGTGAAGAAGAGGTGTGCTCCTTCGGTGCTGAGTGGTTCCGGCTGATGGTTGAATTGTATTTTGCCGACCTTTTAAAATGTGATTCTTCCTGCTGAAAGTTTAACGAAAATCATGCTTAAAAAGACCCGAATATCTCGAATTTCCATAGGTACGGCCCTATGGGTTGGCGACGTTTAATTTTGAACGCACTGTAGGTCCTGAAGGCTTTAACTCCCTTTTTATCAATCTTTCCAAACCACCTTTGCATCCTGCTGCAATCTTGGCTTAGACTGGGTCAACACGTTAGGAGTCTCTTTATGTCCGGCTATCTTACAACACATGTCCTTGACACGGCGCGCGGATGCCCAGCCAAGGGATTGGAAATTGACTTATTTCGTATCAAAAGCGACGCGCGGCATTTGATTGCCACAGCTGTTACCAATGATGATGGTCGCACAGACAAACAGATCCTGCCCCAAGAGCTTTTTGAAATTGGCGAATATGAGCTCGTCTTTCATGCCGGACCATATCTTGCCATGACTGGTCAAGGTGCAGAAGGCGCCCCTTTTCTAGGCAATATCCCTATCAGGTTTAAAATGTCAGAAACATCGCATTACCACGTGCCGCTGTTACTGTCGCCCTTTGGGTATTCCACTTATCGGGGCAGTTAACTCGAATACTGCGCGCTGCCCGTTGATTTGATCATCTCACTAACCCGTTCGATCATAAATTCCATAAACAGTCGCGTTTTGGGATCCTGCATGCGGCGATGCGTAAAGAGGCAGGCCATTTGCACGGGCTCGGGTGGTGTATTTTTTGCCACCTGAACAAGGCGACCCGATCTCAGATGATCTATGATTTCAAAAATTGGCTTTAAGACAATTCCCTGCCCTGCCAAGGCCCAATCGGTTAGAATATCTCCGTCATCAGATTCATAATGCCCTGAAATGCGAAATCGTTTTGGACCATCTTTTGTTATAAGACGCCATTGAAACTCTGAGGCCCCAGGAAAGCGGAGGTTCAAACACTCATGTTGATCGCTGACGAGGTCTTCGCCGCTTAATGGCATGCCCCTGCGTTCGATATACTCCGGCGCGGCGCAAAGAATGCGGTCTATATCCGCAATTTTACGAATACGCAGATTACTGTCCTCGGGCTGACCCAAGAAAAATGCAAAATCAAGTCCTTCGGTCGTCAGGTCAATTTTCCTATCCGACAAACGCAGACGGACGCTGATGTCAGGATATCGTGCAAGAAATTCTGGAACCTTTGGCGCCACCAGACGCCGTCCGACGCCCAGAGGGGCCGCAACATAAAGTGACCCTTTCAAATTTTCCGTAATATCTGTGATCTGGGCTTCTGCAATTTCAATCGCATCCAGAATACTCATAGCGCCACGATAAAAATTTACACCCTGCTCTGTTGGTGTTAGATGACGCGTCGTGCGTTGAAAAAGGCGTACACCCAAATGTTCTTCAAGCTGAGAAATGCGTGTTGAAGTTACCGCTGGCGAAATCCGAAGGTCGCGACCCGCGGCCGACATACTGCCCAATTCGTAAACACGAACAAATGTACGGATATTATTTACATAGGACATTATTTTGTTTTATTTGATACTGATTTACAATTATGGTGCATATCAAAATAAATTAATTTCAGCTAGAGATTATCGCGTGGAAACCAAGGAGCCTGCAAATGTATGATATCGCGGTGATTTGGGATTGGATCGCGTTTTCCGTGCGCTGGTTGCATGTCGTGACAGCCATGGCATGGATCGGCGCCTCGTTTTATTTCATTGCGCTCGATCTCATGCTGAAGCCTGCCCAGTCATTACCCAAAGGCGCCTCGGGCGAAGAATGGGAAGTCCACGGCGGCGGATTTTATCATACCGTAAAATATATGGTTGCCCCCTCTGCCATGCCAGAGCATCTGACATGGCATAAATGGCAAAGTTATTCGACGTGGCTGTCAGGTGCAGCGCTATTGATGATTATTTACTGGGTCGGAGGCGAGCTTTTCCTACTGGACCCAAACAAAGCCGATCTCACACTTTGGCAGGGGATCCTGATTTCAGGCGGATCGCTGACCGTTGGATGGATCCTTTATGATCAAATGTGCAAATCAAAACTGGCAGAGCACCCAAGCGCACTGATGCTGCTTTTGTTTTTGATCCTTGTCGCGATGTCTTGGGGATATAATCAGATTTTCACAGGTCGGGCTGCTTTGCTTCACGTGGGCGCGTTCACGGCCACCATCATGACGGCGAACGTGTTTTTTCAGATCATGCCAAACCAGCGTATAGTCGTCGCGGACCTCAAGGCTAGGCGCGTGCCGGATGCCAAATATGGCAAGATTGCAAAAGTGCGCTCCACCCATAACAACTACCTCACCCTGCCGGTTGTTTTCCTGATGCTCGCCAACCATTATCCTTTAGCCTTTGGGACAGAAAATGCATGGATCATTGCAAGCCTGATTTTTCTGACAGGGGTCACAATCCGTCATTATTTCAACACCATGCATAAAACAGGTCGGGGCCCCCATTGGACTTGGGCTGTGACAGTATTGATTATGATCCTGATTGCTTGGCTGTCCACCGCATCGCTTCATGAAAGTATTGAGGCGGCAGAGACACGACCCCCTACGCCATATGAACAAAAATATGCCTCAGCGGCAGGCTTTGACAGTGCATATGAAACCGTGATTGGCAATTGTTCCATGTGCCATGCCCGAGAACCGGCTTGGGATGGCATTCGCTGGGCTCCAAAACACGTGGTTCTTGAAACAAAAAACGATGTGGCGCGCTATGCAGAGCAGATTTATCTGCATGCTGGCATCAGCCGAGCAATGCCACCACCCAATGCGTTTCTTATGGATGATGCCGCACGCACAACCATTGTCAGCTGGGTACGCGGTGCGCGCGATTGAATATCATCCAATTTCAGCCATAGCTGGCCACATCAGATCCGGCGAGGCCGGCAATATTCAAAAGCCCGCGTGGGGTCACGCCGGGCGTTACGATATGCGCACGATTTCCCATGCCCATCAGAATAGGACCCACTTCTAGACCACCTGCGGCGCTTTTAAGCAAATTGCGCGCCGCTCCTGCCGCATCTGTATTGGAATAGACAAGCACATTTGCACGCCCTGTCAGACGGTTATCAGGCATAAGTCTTTCGCGCAACTCAGGATTCAACGCCGCATCCGTGTGCATTTCGCCTTCGTATTCAAAACCGCGCGCTTCCTGATCAAGGATCGCTAAAGCCGCCCGCGTGACGCGTCCTGAGGGACTGTCCAGATTTCCAAATTGTGATCCTGAGCAAAGTGCAATTCGCGGTTCCAACCCAAACCGACGCACATGGCGCGCAGAGGCTATTACAGTACGGGCCAATGTTTCAGGCGTTTGTTCAATATTGACATGCGTATCTGTGACAAAGAGCGGCCCAGCATCCAGAATAACAAGCGAAAGCGCACCTATCGGGCTCAGTTTATCCGTCTGCAACATCTGGGTGACATAGTTGAGGTGCCAATGGTACTGTCCGAAAGTCCCGCAGATCAAACTATCCGCATCCCCAAGATGCACCATCGTGGCCGCAATTGCAGTTGTATTCGTGCGCATGACGGCTTTGGCAAGGTCAGGTGTTACGCCTTTGCGCTTCATCACGTCATAATAACTTTGCCAATAATCGCGGTAACGATCATCACTTTCCGGATTCACAATATCAAAATCTTGAGCGGCTTTGATGCTCAATCCGGCTCGTTCAAGACGTTGGGAAATAACATCGGGACGGCCCACTAAAATAGGGGTATCAACCCCGTCTTCGACCATGGCTTGGGCAGCGCGAAGCACCCGATCGTCTTCACCTTCGGCGAAAACGATGCGTCGGTTGGATTGGCGCGCGACTTCGAAAATACGTCGCATGATCATCGAAGATTTATAAACTTCGCCCTCAAGCGTCTGGCGGTAATGATCCAGATCAATTTTGCGGCGCGCGACGCCCGTTTCCATAGCCGCCTTGGCCACTGCAACTGCAACGGTTGGTAACAAACGTGGATCAAAGGGCTTTGGAATCAGATACTCTGCCCCAAAGGTGAGTTTTTCTCCCTCGTATGCCTCGCCAACTTCAGCTGTTGTGGTGCGCCGTGCCAATGAAGCGATAGCATCCACGCAGGCAAGTTTCATAGCATCATTAATTTCGCGGGCCTCGACATCCAATGCGCCCCGAAAGATGAAGGGGAAACACAACACGTTATTGACTTGGTTTGGATAATCAGAGCGACCTGTGGCGATCATCGCGCCGTTTGATGCGGCACGGGCCTCCTCTGGCATAATTTCAGGCGTTGGATTGGCCAGAGCAAAGATAATCGGATGATCGGCCATTCGGCTGACGGCCTTGGCCGGAAGCAACCCCGGTCCAGAGAGGCCAAGAAACATATTCGCACCTTTGAGCGCCTCTTCAAGATTCAAATCTTTAGGGGAATTGGCAAATTTCATCTGCTCAGGTGCCAGATCAGTGCGCTCGGGATGCAACACACCCTCTTTGTCAAAGACAGTTATCTGTTCAATCGGAACGCCCATTTTATTCAGCATGCTCAGGCAAGCGACCCCGGCAGCCCCCGCCCCCATCCCGACAATCCGCACATCTTTGGGATCTTTTCCGGCAATCGTCAGAGCATTTTGTGCCGCCGCAGCAACCACGATGGCTGTTCCGTGCTGATCATCATGGAACACAGGAATCCCCATACGGTCACGGCAAATGCGTTCGACAATGAAACAATCAGGCGCTTTGATGTCTTCTAAATTTACAGCGCCAAATGTGGGTTCCAATTTGCAGATAAGATCTGCAAGTGCTTCGGGATCGGCTTCGTCCACCTCAATATCAAAACAATCTATGCCGGCGAATTTTTTGAAAAGAACCGCCTTTCCCTCCATCACAGGTTTTGATGCCTGCGCCCCGATGTTACCAAGGCCAAGGACCGCGGTCCCATTTGAAATCACCGCAACAAGGTTACGTTTTGCTGTATAGCGCGTTGCTGTCGCAGGATTGGCGGCAATTTCAAGACAGGCTTCGGCTACTCCCGGGGAATAGGCGCGGGCCAAATCGCGTGGTGTCGCCATGGGTTTGGTCGGACGGATTTCCAGCTTTCCCGGTTTTGGGAATTCATGATAATCCAGCGCCGCTTGTCGCGCGATATTTTGCTGTGTGTCGTTCTTGTCCACGTTGGGCTCCTGATCTTAAAACCGTCTCTGAGAGAGCCGGGTCGCCATATCCAGCATACGTGCTGAAAATCCCCATTCATTGTCATACCATCCCAAAAGACGAACTTGGCCGTCACCAATGGATTGGGTTTCAGTGAGGGAAATCACCACAGATTCACGCCGTCCTCTAAAATCTGACGAAACGCAAGGATCATTGCATAATCCTACCAATTGTGAAGCGGCAAAAGCCTGTTTCAAAAACCGCCCGAATTCTTCGGCTGATCCGTCAGCGACCTGCAGGACCACATCAATCGCTGAGACTGAAATGCAAGGTACCCGCAAGGCGGCAACGCTAAGGCGGCCTTTGAGTTCGGGTAAGACCTGTGTAATTTGGTGGGCTGCACTGGTAGTTGTTGGCACCATCGACACGGCTGCAGCGCGACTGCGTTCAAAACTTGGACCGGGGCGGTCCACAGTTGGCTGGCTGCCAGTATAACAGTGAATGGTGGTCACATGGGCGCTTGTGATCCCCAGCCCGATGTCAATTGTGCGCAGCACCGGTGCGATCGCATTTGTTGTGCAGGACGAATTTGACACGATCAGCGCATTTTCCAGATCCTGATCATTTGCGCCTATAACAATTGTTTTATCTGCGACGGTGGAAGGTCCAGAAATCAGAACACTTCCAGCTCCGGCATCAAGGCCGGCCTCAACAAACCGCCGGTCGCCTGTGTGTCCCGTACAATCCATCACGACATCAACCTGTGATAAATCCAAAGTGCGAATATCGGTTTCATTGTGAAAAGCAATATTTTGGTCTTTAATCTTAATGCTTTTCTCTTTGACGTCTACGGGATAGGGGAATGGTCCAAAAACACTGTCGTAGCGGAATAAATAGGCACTGATTTCCAGTCCCGCGATATCATTGATCCCAACCACGTCAAAGGAGGAGGCATGATCGCCCGTCACACACTGGCGCAGCACGGTGCGACCAATTCTCCCAAACCCGTTGATGAATATTCTAACAGGCTTTGTCACAGTCAAACTCCAAAACGGAAATCCACAGCATGTTGGTTCAAGTCATATGCAAAACCATAGCTACAGTTTTGCCCAAGGTTCAAAAGGGAAAATACCCATGCATAACAGGATCTCTGTCGATCCTCTCTCTTTGCATTGAGAGGCGTAAAATCACGGCGATGCCAAGTGATTTTAGAAATCAACTTCAATCGCGATCCCCTGCTCTATGGCAAGGTCCACAACCGAGGAGGCCACAGCAAGATCCTGAAGACCAACCCCTGTTCCATCAAACAGAGTGATTTCTTCCTCAGAGCTTCGCCCCGGATGCGCGCCATTAATGACTGCACCGATCTGAACGATATCGCTTTCGTTAATCAAACCATCTGCGATCGCGTGTTGGGCTTCCCCGATGCTAACAGACTGCGCAACCTCGTCAGTAAAGACAGTGGCACGCGCCAGCAGAGCGGCTTCGACCTCTTGTTTGCCTTTTGTATCGGTACCCATGCAGGCGATATGCGTGCCCGCGCTTACATGCGCATCCATTAAAGACGGGGAAAATGCGCTGGTGATTGATATGATGACATCCGCTTCTGCCATGCCGTCTAATTCTACTGGCTTAAAGGCAACACCTGCTTCATCTGCAACTTTTTCGATGTTAGGAAGCATTTCTGGGTGATAATTCCAGCCAATCACTTTTTCAAAGTTTCGTTGTTCCAATGCCGCCCGCAGTTGGAAAGTCGCCTGATGACCCGCGCCAATCATACCCATAACTTTGGCATCCCTTGGAGCGAGATGCTTGATCGACACGGAGGACGCAGCCGCAGTACGCAGCGCTGTCAAAAGGTTCCCCCCTACCATCGCTTTAACCATCCCTGTGTCTGGATCAAACAGAAAAACGGTAGACTGGTGATTGATCAGCCCCCGTTTTTCCAGGTTGTTTGGCCAATAGCCTCCGGCTTTCAGCCCAAGGGTCAATCCTGCCCGATCGAACCCACCTTTAAATCCGTACAATGCATCTTCATGTCCGATCGCCTCACGAATGACAGGGAAATTATAAGCATCCTTTGCCGCCATGGCTGCAAAGACTTTTTCCACTGCATCGAACGCCGCTTCGCGCGTCATAAGGTTTGCGATGTCTCGTTCAGGCACAATGAACATTCTGTTGGATCCTTTTGTACTTAGTTAACAAATTCACTATTTGGAACGCGCCCAGTTTTCCACTGGGCGCAGCACCGGCGTTTATTTTGCGGATTTCACAAAGATATTGAACAGGATACCGCCAAGCAATGCACCGATGACCCAAGCATAACCCGATAAAAAACCTAATGCTGGGACGTAAGCCTATACCGTTTGTATTTCAACTTTACTCGATCAATAGGCATGCCCCCGCGCTGACACTGGCCAGACACATTCGACAACACCATTGCGTACACCAACATACCAATCATGCACGTTTGCAGTTGGATCACAATGGCCCGGCACCAATTTCAATTTTTCATTTATTTTAAGCACGCCCTGCGGGTCCATAACCACGCCATGTTCATCTGAACATTTCACATATTGCACGTCATCGCGTCCGTAAATCACGGGCAGGCCTGAATCTACGGATTGTGCCTTGAGGCCGGCATCCACGATGGCTTTGTCCGCTTTCGCATGGCTCATCACAGAAGTCAGAATGAAAAAGGCGTTTTCCCATTCACCCTGATCAATCCGTTTTCCGTCTTTATCAAGAATACGGCCATAATCCGCATCCATAAAGGCATAGGATCCGCACTGTAGTTCGTTATAAACGCCAGAGTTGGATTCAAAATAGTAGGATCCGGTGCCCCCACCGCCCACAATGTCACACTCCAGCCCTTCGCTTTTCAACGTGTCTACGGCATCTTTGACCATAGCGACGGCGATTTCGATTTTTGCTTTGCGCTCATCGTAATTGTCCAGATGCTGCATCGCGCCCTGATAAGCTTGGATGCCGGCAAACTTCAGACCCTCGGCCGCATCGATCGCTTTGGCAATAGCAACAACGGCTGGTGTTGATGTCACGCCACAACGACCGGCACCGCAATCAATTTCAACAAGACATTCAATCTGTGTTCCATGCTTTTGGGCCGCAGCAGAGAGGTCCGCAACATTAGACAGGTCATCCACACAACAAATCGCGCGCGCCCCTAATTTTGGCAATCGTGCAAGGCGATCAATTTTTGCCGGTTCACGGACCTGATTGGACACCAGCACGTCTTTGATCCCGCCGCGGGCAAAGACTTCTGCTTCAGAAACTTTCTGACAGCAGACGCCACAGGCACCGCCCAGCTCTTCCTGAAGTTTCTGAACGTCTACAGATTTGTGCATTTTGCCATGGGTCCGGTGACGCATACCGTGGTCTTTTGCGTAATCACCCATTTTCTTGATGTTGCGCTCCAGCGCATCAAGATCCAGCACAAGGCAGGGCGTTTGGATCTCGGCTTCGCTCATGCCGGGTTTGGCTGGAATGTTAAAGCCTACTTCGTAGTCTTCTAAGTGTGATACATCTTTCATGGTTCGCTCTTTTCTAAAATGTTCTGTTTTTTCTTTGTCTCAGGCCGCGCCAATCCAAGGAAGTTTGTCCAGATCTACGTTGCCACCTGTGATAATGATGCCGACCCTTTTGCCCTTGAAGGCATCTGGGTTTTTCAACACAGTTGCCAGAGGCACTGCAGATGAGGGTTCCATCACCACGCGCAGGTGTTTCCACGTCAACTTCATCGCATCAATAATTTCCTGCTCGCTTGCCGTAAAGATATCACTCACATGGTTTGACACGAAATGCCAAGTGCGGTCTTTCAACGGCACGAGCAATCCATCCGCAATTGTTTTTGGTGCGTCATCGGCGATGATATATCCAGCCTTAAAGCTGCGATAGGCATCATCGGCCTGCTCGGGTTCGGCTGCAATGATTTTGGTTTCAGGAGCCAAAGTTGACAGCGTCAAACAGGTACCCGAAATCATGCCCCCCCCTCCAATGGGTGCCACAACCATGTCTAGCCCGCCTGTCTGTTCCATGAATTCTTTGGAACAGGTCCCCTGTCCTGCAATCACACGGGGGTCATTATAGGGGTGGACAAAGTCGCCTCCAGAGGCCTTTTGCACCTCTGCAAAGGTCGCTTCGCGCGAGGTTGTCGAAGGGTCGCATTCCGTGATCACTCCGCCATAGCGGCGCACGGTGTCTTTCTTGGCTTGGGGCGCGGTACGTGGCATTACCACGTTGCAGGGAATGCCCCGCTTCATTGCCGCATAGGACAGGCAAGACGCATGGTTGCCTGATGAATGGGTGGCAACACCTTTTTTTGCCTGTTCATCGTCAAGTCCAAACACAGCATTTGCCGCACCGCGGACCTTAAAGGCGCCCGGTTCCTGAAAGTTTTCGCATTTGAAAAATAACTCGCAGCCTGCAACTTCGTTCAGATAATCCGAAGTGCGCACTGGCGTTCTTCGAATATGCGGAGCGATCCGTTCATGGGCCGCCAGCATATCTTCGTAGGTTGGGATATCTGTCACATAATCCTTCATCATGCTGCATCCTTCTGTGATACGGCAGAATTGCCGCTAAAATACCTCTGCGCTGCGGCGACACCTGAACCAAACGTAATGTCAAGGCCAAGATCCACCATGCACATCTCTGCCGTTGCGATGCCCGAAAGGGTCATAACATCTGTCAGGCTCCCGAGATGACCGATGCGAAAAACCTTACCGGCCACTTCACCAAGGCCAACTCCAAAGGCCACACCATATTTGTCTGCAGCATGGGCCACAATGTCGGTGGCGTTGAAATCTGCCGGTGTGCGAATGGCGCTCACAGTGTCAGAATATACCGAAGGGTCCGCCGCACAAAGCTTTAATCCCCAAGCTTTGACTGCATGTCTGACACCTTCGGCGATGCGGTGGTGACGGGCAAAGACATTTTCGAGTCCCTCATCAAGCAGCATCGAGCAGGCCTGATTCAGCCCGTTCAACAACCCCACAGCAGGCGTGTAAGGATAGGCATTGTTCGCATATCCTTTCGCCATATCATGCACATCAAAAAAGGTCCGTGGCAGGCCAGCGGATTTTGTGGCTTCCATTGCCTTGGCGCTAAAGCCGACAATTGCCAGACCTGAAGGCAACATAAAGCCCTTCTGCGATCCTGTGACGGCAACATCCACGCCCCATTCATCAAAACGAAAATCCATGGATGCGATGGATGAGACCCCATCCACAAACAACATGGCCGGATGGCCAGCCGCATCAAGCGCTTTGCGAATTGCTCCGATATCGGATGTGACACCCGTCGCAGTTTCGTTATGTGTTGCCAGAACGGCCTTGATATCATGCGCTTTGTCTTTGCGCAGAATTTCTTCGTAACGGTCTGCAGGAATACCGAGACCCCATTGAGTTTCCAAGATGTCTACCTCAAGGCCATGCCGCTGGCACATATCAATCCAGCGGTGGCTGAACATCCCATTGCGCGCCGCGAGCACTTTGTCACCACTGGAGAGTGTATTGGTCAAGGCCGCTTCCCAGCCACCCGTACCGGTTGCCGAGAAAATGAACACTTCTGCTGTGTCGCTTTTCAACACTTTGCGTATACCCTTACGGGCAGGATGAAGTATCTTCCCAAAGAGCGGCGAGCGATGATCAATCGTTGGCATATCGCAGGCCTTGCGAAGACTTTCGGGAATGTTCGTCGGCCCCGGTATGAAGACAGGATTTTGAAAACTCATTTTATAACTCCTAGGATGCCCCTGAGTGTGAATAGCCTGCAAGGGCATGAAAATAAATTTTTTTGATTTTTTTTTTCAAAACTCTGTTTTTGTGAAAAACTGTGTATTGTCAGTAAGTTACATTTTTCATATGATGAATATAAATTTCATATAGAAAAAATCTTGTCATGAGGAGTCCAAAAATTCATAAAAATGATGGAAGTGAGTCTCGAAAAGCCAGGGGACGGCCAAGGGGTTGGGTCGACAAAACGGCCCAAAATACAATTAAATCTCTCGAACGGGCCATGGAGGTCTTTGAATTTTTAAGCGAAGGGCAAGGGACACCGCTGACCCAATTAGCCAGCGACCTTAATCAATCTCCGGCTACGGTTTACAGGATTTTGGTGACGCTGGAAAAACGCGGGCTGGTGGAATTTGACCATGTTGCCCAGCTTTGGCACATCGGGCCGAAGGCTTTTGTGATCGGGGCGCGGTTTATCAGACGCACAAACCTTGTCGAGCGCGCAAGGCCCATTATGCGCAAGTTGATGGAAGTCACCGGTGAAACCGCAAATCTGGGGATCCAGCAAGAAGGATCTGTTCTTTTCCTGAGCCAAGTTGAAACGCAGGCCAGTATTCGCGCCTTTTTTCCGCCGGGCACCTTATCGCCGATGCACGCCTCGGGTATTGGAAAGGCACTTTTGGCCCATATGGATGATGTGCGTCTGGATAAACTGCTCCATAGCGAGGATTTTGAAAAGTTCACCGATCACTCAATCACCGATCCCGTTGCGTTAAAGACCCATCTGATAGAAATCCGCAGCAAAGGGTATTCCGTCGATAATGAGGAAAAAAACATAGGCATGCGGTGCATCGCAGCACCGGTTTTTGATTTTAATGGAGAGGCCATCGCAGGCATTTCCGTGTCTGGCCCCACAAGCCGGATCGAACCCGCGCGGCTTGAACAGCTCATTGCGCCTGTCATCAGTGCGGCGCGGGATCTCAGCCTTGCCATCGGCGGAAATGCATCCGCCCGCACCAAATAAGCGCGCGCTGTAATTTAGCGGATGGATTTTGGGCGCAATGCCATGTGCCGGTTGACATCCTTGTAAAGAAGATAGCGGAACCTTCCCGGTCCCCCCGCATAGCAGGCCTGCGGGCAAAAAGCGCGCAGCCACATGAAATCCCCTGCTTCCACCTCAACCCAATCGTTGTTGAGATTGTAAACCGCTTTGCCCTCCAAAACGTAAAGACCGTGTTCCATGACATGCGTTTCAAGAAACGGAATAACACCACCCGGTTCAAATGTGACAATGTTCACATGCATGTCATGACGCAAATCGTCAGGATCGACAAAACGTGTTGTTGCCCATTTCCCATCGGTATCCGGCATTGGTATAGGTGCAATATCGTTTTCGTTTAAAATCAAGACATCGGGGGTATCGACCCCTTCGACGGCGTCATAGGCTTTTCGCACCCAATGAAAGCGCAGAACCTCATCATTCTTATTGTGCAGTTTCCAACCGCTTGAAGGCGGAAGATATGCATATCCACCCGGAGTAAGTTTGTGGGTCTGACCATTTACGCTCAACGTGGCAATGCCTTCCACCACAAATAAAACGCCTTGCGCCTCTGGATCCAATTCTGCGCGGTCAGAACCACCGCCGGGTTGGACTTCCATGATATACTGAGAAAAAGTCTCTGCAAATCCGCTCAGTGGGCGAGCAATGACCCAAAGCCGTGTACCGTTCCAAAAGGGAAGAAAGCTGGTCACAATATCCCGCATCGTTCCCTTGGGGATCACAGCATAGGCCTCTGTGAAAATTGCACGATCCGTCAAAAGCTGTTTCTGCCCGGGTAACCCGCCATGAGGCACAAAATACTTGGAACTCATAAAACACCTATCTCAAGATTTACGAACATCTACATAATGGGCCTTCATGGCCCGGTAATCCATAGGCAATCAAACGATAAGTCTCTTCGTAAAGATTTGAAAATTGCGCGTTGATCTTGGGGGTAGATTATCCAAGTTGGTTTAAGTAATGATCGAATTAGGCTTTGGTGGTGATCAGCTCTTATTTTTGATAGGACCATAACTACGGATTTCTATCGATACTGAAAAGAAGCTCTAAAGCCAGTTCCTGAACCCTAGGCAAAAAGTAATTTTCTCAAAAAAGTTTTAGAACCAAAGTATCAACGCGAATTCTTCTTTTCATTTACCGTGCCATCCAAAGATATCAAACATTGTCCATTAATGCGCCGAACAGGAGTTCTCATGTTTTAGAAGGCGTCTTCTAGAGTTTTGCATACTGCTCTTCCTTTGCTCGGAGTTTTATCCCGCTGTTTTACTGAAGAGATGCTTTCGGTCTCGTCTTGTGCCTGTTCTTGGGAGTTAATGAAAATTTCCTGAACCAGTTTGAATGTTTCTCGAATATTTGGCACGCTTTTAGCCATTTTATGTAGAAACAAATGATGAATTCTTGGTAATATTTGACAGGAAAAGGAGTTTTTTGAAATTAAAAAACTGCAAGATATGTTGGTTATCAGCTGCGAGATGCGCAAATAACGTTTGATTATCTTTGTTCTGTTTCAAACCTCGGATGCTTCCAAACGTCCAATTCGATCCGCGGCAAAGCAGGTTTTCCCAGAATGTGATCGCTTAGCTTTTCGGCAATCATGATGGTAGGGCTGTTGGTATTTCCGTTTGTCACCATCGGCATGATTGATGCATCAGCAATGCGTAGTTTATTGATCCCATGCACGCGCCCCTGCGGGTCAACGACCGCACCTTTGTCTGTAACCGTTCCCATGCGCGCGGTGCCGGAAAGATGCCATTGTGTGGCGACATGATCCCTCAGACATGCATCAAGGCTTTCGGCGTCCTGAACGTCATTTCCCGGAAATATCTCTTGGCCTGTAAATTTCGCAAGAGACGGTTGCTTGGCCAATTCCCGCACCAGAGCAATTCCCTTTATAAATGTGTCTCTATCCCGAGGGTTTTCCAAATAATTGACGAATATCTTTGGTGGGTCCATCGGGTTTTTGGAACGTAGTTCAATCCGGCCTCTGCTTTGTGCACGCATCAATCCGATATGGATTTGAAAGGCATGTTCTTGAAGCGGCGCCCAAGTCGCGTCATCTACAGCGATTGGCGATAAGGTTAGCTGAAGATCAGGATATTCGACCCCTTTATCAGACCTCACGCAAGCTACGACTTCAAAATGATTGGATGCAACAACCCCAGTTCTATTCAAAAACCATTGTGCACCGATGAGCGCCTTATTCCAAAGCTTTGTTTTAGGCCAGAGCGTCACGGGCTCTTTGCATTTATATTTGAGAACAAAGTCTGGATGTTCATTCAGGTTTTGACCAACACCAGATAGGTCAGCGACGACGTCAATCCCATGCTGTTCAAGATGTGCGCGCGGACCTATCCCCGAAACCATTAAAAGATGTGGTGTGCCTATGGCCCCTGCGCAGAGAATGATCTCTTTTGTTGCAGAGAAAGACTGCTGTCGACCAAACTGGTCTATAAAAGACACGGATTTTGCGACCAATCCTTCAAAATACAGTTTCTGAACATGGGCTCTGGTTACAATTCGAAGATTTTTATTCTTGCGAACAGGATCAAGATAAGCGCGCGCTGCGCTCCATCGTTCCCCTTTGTGAACGGTACTATCGAGCACTCCAAAACCCTCTTGACGATAGCCGCTCAAATCATCGCTCTGAGGATATCCTGCCTCCTGTCCGGCGGCTATGAATGCCTTAAGTAGGGGGTTATTAAGAAAGGATCGCTGCACATTCAGCGGCCCGCCTGATCCACGAAATGTATCTGCGCCCGCGTCATAATTTTCCATTCTTTTGAAGTAGGGTAAAACATCTTCATACCCCCAGCCTTCGCAACCAGATTGACGCCAGCCGTCAAAATCCATTGCATGGCCCCGAATATATAGCATGCCGTTGATTGACGATGATCCACCAATAGTTTTCCCGCGATCATGCTGAATGCTGCGGCCATTTAAATGTGGCTCTGGCTCACCCTTAAAAGCCCAGTTGTGTTTGGTGCTTTTTAAATTTGACAATACCGCTGCAGGCATTTTGAGGCTAAGTGCCGTATCATCTGGCCCAGCCTCAAGCAGGACAACTGAATTTTTCCCATCCATGCTGAGTTTATTTGCAATCACACATCCGGCGGATCCGGCACCGATAATGACATAATCAAACTGCATGAATGTGCTTTCTTTTAAGTTGGACTTTAGCTTGACACAAAAATTTGCGTATGAGTAATCTTTTGTACAGATAAAAGTTAAAGGGTGGTTGGTATTAACCATTGGTAATTCCACACTGGGAGAAGAAAATGTTAAAAATTTCAAAGCTATTCGGCATTCTGGCAACGACGTTTATAATGTCGAGCCAATCACTTTTTGCGGGTAATGTCCCCGAAAGCAATGACGCGATCAAATTGGTCATGAACGATTGGACAGGACAGCATGTTTCGACAAAAATTGCAGGCGCTTTGTTGTCGAAAATGGGATATAATGTCGAATATGTAAGTGCTGGTGCGGTGCCCCAACATGCGGGTCTCGCACAGGGGAATTTACACTTTCAGGCCGAAGTTTGGACCAATAACATTGGTGATCTTTATCCGAAATTTGTCGAAAATGGGGATATCGTTGTGTTGGGACAATTGGGGCTGGAGCCCAGAGAAGGGTGGGTTTACCCTCCATATATGGCTGATAAATGTCCGGGGCTTCCAAGTTATCAGGCACTTTATGACTGCGCGCAAGCCTTTGCCTCCGCATCCTCTTTCCCTAACGGGCGTTTGATTACCTATCCAGCAGATTGGGGTACACGCTCAAAGGACATTGTTGCCGGCATCGAGCTTCCGTTTGAAGCTGTGGCGGGCGGCAGCGAAGGCGCGATGATTGCCGAGTTGAAATCGGCCTATGCAGCCGGGGATCCCATCCTCATGATGATGTGGCAGCCTCATTGGATTTTTGCTGACCTCGATCTTAATTGGGTTGAATGGAACCCTGTGGACGGTGAATGTGTCGAAGAAAGTCAAGCCAAAGACACAGCATGCGGTTTCCAGCAGGCAAGTGTTGATAAAGTTGTTTGGGGTGGGTTCGAAGGAAAATGGCCAGCCGCACACAAAATGCTGAGCACGTACAGCATGACCAATGCGGATCAAAACGCAGCGATCCTTGAAATAGACAACAAAGGCCGTGACATTGATGACGTGGTTTCAGAATGGCTGGCGAATAATGAGAGCACATGGAAAGGCTGGATTGACGCGGCGATGAAATAATCCTTTCGCCATGTTAAACAACGTAAAGAGCGGTTGGATGCGTCAAACCGCTCTTTTTTGGGCCTTGTGGAGCATAGGATGAAACCTGAAAGCGGTCAGAGCGACGATGTAAAGCTATCCTGTCGAAATGTTTGGAAAATATATGGTTCCCAACCCAATCAGTTTTTCAAAGATGGAAAAGCAGCAACTGACAATTGGCAGGACCTTGCCAAGGATATCCGCGCTTCTGATCATATTGTAGCCAATGCAAATGTCAGCTTTGACGTCCGTGCAGGCGAAATTTTCGTCATCATGGGTCTTTCGGGATCTGGTAAATCGACCATTGTGCGCTGTTTATCGCGACTTGTGGAACCAACATTTGGTGAGGTTATTCTAGATGGCCAAGATCTTTTGAAAATCTCGCCAAGCGACCTTATTGATATAAGGCGTCATAAAATGGGTATGGTGTTTCAAAGCTTTGGCTTGATGCCGCATCTAAACGTCATTGATAATATAGCCTTTCCCCTAAAGCTTCAGGGCGTGTCTGAAAAAGACCGCTATGCGCAAGCCGAACGTGTGATCGATCTTGTCGGGTTGAATGGAAGGGAAAGGGATTTTCCCAACCAGCTTTCTGGTGGGCAGCAGCAACGGGTTGGGATTGCGCGGTCCTTGGCTGTTGAACCGGACGTTTGGTTTTTGGATGAACCCTTTTCCGCACTTGATCCGCTGATCCGCAAACAGATGCAGGATGAATTTTTACGCCTGCAGGCAAAGCTTCATAAATCCATCGTCTTCATCACCCATGACTTTCAGGAGGCGCTTCGGATTGCGGATCGGATGGCTATTATGCGCGACGGGGAAATCGTGCAGATCGGGCGGCCTGTCGACCTTATCCTCAATCCGGCAGATGACTATATCCGCGAATTTACCAGTGATGTACCTTGGGAACGGGTGCTGCGCGCAGAGGATATAGCAAAACCCGAAATTGGGATGTCTGACAGCATGCCCCGCGTGAGAGCCGACAGTTTGATCGATGATATATTGCCAATTTTGGCCCAAAATCCGCAGGGTGTTATTGTCGAAGACGGGGACCAATCCATTCTTGGCGTTGCAACAGCCCACGAATTTGTCAGCGCTTTGATTGCTGGACAGAATCCAGCGCCTTAATAAGGAATAAAAAAGTGCCAGTCCAAAAAGAACAAAACACATTGATCTGGCTTGGCATCATCGCGATTACGCTCTTGTCCATTTATCTGCAGGACCAATGGAAATGGATGGCCCAATATCCCAAAGACATGGTCATTCCTCTTGCAGATTGGCTCAGTTTTGGGATGGATTGGGTGATCCAAACCACTGGCTGGTTCTTTATGGGCATCTCATGGATCCTTGAATGGCCTATCAAAGGCGTCCGCTGGTGTCTTCAGATCCTTCCTTGGTCGGTCAGTGTGTTTTTATTTGTTGTTGTGGCCTATGCGTCCTCTGGGCTGCGATTGGCAATTTTCACTGCTCTGGCCTGTTGTTATATGCTG